>Ga0105355_10002129_pt1 | contig 18032 bp, 15 predicted proteins | sample GOMGulsemesocosm_2_FD_83508 | JGI IMG/M metagenome (GOLD analysis project Ga0105355, IMG submission 83508) | Methane-oxidizing microbial communities from mesocosms in the Gulf of Mexico - GOM9C Gulf of Mexico | ecosystem: Environmental > Aquatic > Marine > Cold seeps | place: Gulf of Mexico... | reverse complement strand
GGTCAAATCGACGCTATTAGCAAAGCCCAGGCGGTTATCGAATTCAATATGGACGGTACTATTATTACCGCCAATGACAATTTTCTCGGCGCCATGGGCTATACCTTAGAGGAAGTACAGGGGCAGCACCACAGCCTATTTGTAGAACCGACAACCAAAACCAGCGCCGAGTATCGAGAATTTTGGGCCGCACTCAATCGCGGCGAGTACGATGCCAAAGAATACAAGCGCATTGGCAAGGGCGGCAGAGAAGTGTGGATTCAGGCCTCCTACAACCCCATTTTGGATATGAGCGGCAAACCCTTTAAGGTGGTGAAATATGCCACCGATGTCACTGCCCAAAAGCTCATCAACGCCGATTATTCCGGTCAAATCGACGCTATTAGCAAAGCCCAGGCGGTTATCGAATTCAATATGGACGGTACTATTATTACCGCCAATGACAATTTCCTCGGCGCCATGGGCTACTCACTGGGCGAAGTCCAGGGACAACATCACAAAATATTTGTTGAGCCGAAGTTTAAAAACAGTGTCGAGTATCAACAGTTTTGGGAAAAGCTCAATCGCGGCGAGTACGAGTCGCAGGAGTACAAACGCATTGGCAAGGGCGGCAGAGAGGTCTGGATTCAAGCTTCCTACAACCCCATCTTTGATTTGAACGGCAGGCCCTTTAAAGTCGTCAAATACGCCGCCGACATTACTAAGACCAAAAAATTCCAGAGCATGATTGAATTGGTGCTGAGCGATACTACCGCGGTGGCGGAATCGCTGTCCGCTGGCGATCTGTGCGCAACGATGGACGGCCTATACGACGAGCAGTTCCAGGGCCTGGCCTCGGCGATGAATAGCTCAATGAATAACCTGCTCAACATGGTATCGGAAATCCGCTACGCCTCATCCAACGTGTTTTCCGCAGCCAGAGAAATTGCCCAGGGTAATGACGACCTGAGCCAGCGCACCGAAGCCCAAGCTTCCAACCTGGAAGAAACAGCGGCGGCGATGGAGCAGCTCACCACTACCGTCCAGCAAAACGCTGAAAACGCCTCCGAGGCAACCAAGCTGGCAAGCTCGGTGATGGACAAAGCCAGCAGCGGCGGCCAGGTCGTTTCCAATGCTGTGACTGCGATGGAGGAAATCAACACCTCCAGCAAAAAAATCGCCGATATTATTGGCGTCATCGACGAGATTGCCTTCCAAACCAACTTACTGGCGCTCAATGCCGCGGTGGAAGCAGCCAGAGCAGGTGAACAGGGCCGCGGCTTTGCAGTAGTGGCAGCGGAGGTCCGCAATTTGGCTGGGCGCAGTGCCGCGGCGGCAAAGGAAATCAAAAGCCTGATCAACGACAGTGTTGAAGCAGTGGGGAAAGGGACCAAATTGGTCGACGAAACGGGCCAAACATTCAGCGTGCTGGTTGAGTCAGTCACCGACGTTGTCACCAAAATATCGGACATCAATAATGCCAGCAACGAGCAGGCGGCGGGTATCCTCCAAGTCAGCCAGGCGGTTTCGCAAATGGATCAGATGACTCAGCAAAACGCCGCTCTGGTGGAGCAGGCCAGCGCCTCCAGTAAGTCGATGGAAGAACAATCTCAGAGCTTATTAGAGCATGTCGGCTTTTTCCAAATCGGCGAAGAACAAACGTCAACCTCGACTTCTGCACGCACGGCTCCTAAAAGGGCCGCTGTGCGTCGGCCCCGAGCAGTAACAACCCAAGACAATGATGAGTGGCAGGATTTTTAGCAGTGCCAACTGCATGCTGCACCCGGTAGCGAGCAAGAGGTTACGGCTAAAAAGGACAGGGACTCACTCCCTTTATACGCTCACCACTGCGCGGATGATCAAAACTCAGCTCTATTGCGTGTAACATCAACCGCTGCCCTAGTTGCTCACTGGTCTCACTGTGGTAAAGATCACAACCGAGAATAGGATGGCCCAGCGCCAGACTGTGGATTCGCAACTGATGGCTACGGCCAGTATGAGGGGTAAAATGCACTCGGCAGCGCGGCGGCTGTGGTAGCCGCTCGACTACCTGATAATCACTGCGTGCGGGCTTGCCGCTATCAAAGCAAATCTTCTGGCGGGGGAAATTAGGGCTGTCCCGGGCGATAGGTAAATCAATCCGACCCCGATCTTGGGTCAACTGACCTTCCAACATGGCGACATAGGTCTTGTCGACGGTGCGCTGCTGAAACTGTTTTGCCAATACAGCATTCGCTGCTTTATTAAGCGCCACCAGCATAATACCGGAGGTACCCAAATCCAATCGATGTACCAGTGTTGCCTCGGGGAATGCTCCTGTTGCTCCCCCGTACAGGCCCTCTACTCGCCCCTGCAGCAGCCGATAATGCACCGAATCCCAATTCAGAGCATTCTTTCCCGACAGACTTAACAGCCCGCTGGGTTTGTCGATCAAAAGAAAGTCTTCATCCTGATACAACAAGCGTATTTCCCCAAAACAACGCGGCGCCACAAAGTTATCGACGATTTCGGGGTTACTTTTCATAATGGCAGGTATCCAGTTTTCGAGTGCCCCAGTGTACAGCAGCACCGAGGCCCGACCCAAGGCCTGACGGCGCCGCTATAATGATTAGCGCAATCTTTACTGCACGTTAATTGTTTCTTCACACCGTTCGCCAATACTGCAACGGTCTAGATTATAGCCATGAAACTGCTATGCACACGCCAAACAAAAAAACTGGCGATCACAAAATAAGCCTGTGGACATCAATTTTATAAGATTGCCACAGCCGCTTTGACACAACCACTTAGCTACGGAATCCTTTCTTTGACCGCACTGCAATCAAGTAACAATTATCGTTCAATCAAGTTCTCCAAATTGATCGAGACCATAGATAGCCTAGTGATACGCGTCAGCGAGCGTTTTTCCGACTCTAGCCTGCCCCAGGTTTGCCTCGAGCTCAAATCGATTGCCCTTGAGAGTGAATCTCGGGTTGCCATGATAAGCCAAGCCATCATCCCCATTCGCCTATGCATAGCGGCGCTAATTATTGCCACCCTAACTATTTTGACCAACAGCTTGACCTTGGTTGATCTCGATTACCGGACACTCACTTTTCTCGAACTTACCCAGTTGGCGGAAACATTGGCTAACGGCATTATTTTGCTCGGCGTCTCACTATTTTTTTTACTGTCCATTGAGATGCGATTAAAACGCGCAAAGGCGCGCAGTGCACTTCATGAGTTGCGCTCAATGGCCCACATCATCGACCTATTACAACTGACCAAAGACCCCATTATGCACGTCTGTGACGCAGCTCGTACTACCCATTCCCCGCGCCGAGAACTGACCCAATTCGAACTCAATCGCTACTTAGACTACTGTACTGAAATGCTCTCGCTGATTGGCAAATTGGCAGCGATCTATTCTGAGCGCTTGCCCGATGCAGAGATAGTGACCGCGGCCAATGAAATCGAGATACTGTGTGCTAGCATGAGTCGGAAAATATGGCAAAAGATGTCGATGATCATCCCCGACCGACAGCAACTCTATAATTAGTAGTAAATCTGGCTGAACGAGGCTTAAATAAGCTATCGACGAATATTTCCATATCGCCGGCGCTACCCAGTAGTAACAAAAGCATACGGTAAGGGGCAGCATGGACCCAGTAGCCAACTACCCCCATAACCGCGGCCTGTTGACGGCAGATTATCCACTAGCAAAATAAATCAGGCGCCACCATCCCGCTCCCTTTTCCGTGTACCGCACTGTCTAGGTTATAGTAATTACTAGCATTGCTGTGGGCCTTATTTTGTGTATAGACCTATTTTAGGCGAAAGAGAATCCTCTTTGGATTATAGGACGTAGATACCCGCAAATCCCCTTGTCGCTTTGTTGTCACCGCACGAGTAGAATGACCGCATGTAACGTGAAATCCTGCGACAGGTAAGCAACCGTGTCCTCGTGATTTACGACGTTAAATTCAAACAAGGAGTAATTGTAGAGGGAGATTTCAATGTTTCACATTATTGAACAAGGTGTAAGAATTACCACGCCTATCGATAGCCTATTTAAAAGAGAGGGCGTTGAAAAAGTGACCGGTGTAAGTCGGATAGCGGCAGTCAGTGCAAGTAGTGCGGAACAAAAAAGAATACCTTCTTCGCACTCTGACTCCTACCAACAAGTCAATCGACAAGAGCACGAACGCAACAGAGTCATTTACGCTGAGCAAATCATGAGCAGCCCCGTTACAGTTGCGTCTGAAAAATTATCTGTCGGTGAAATATGGACTTTGTTCTCTCAACAGCCATTCCACCACTTACCTATACTCGATGACAATTCAAAACTACAAGGAATCGTCTCCGATAGAGACATATTGCGTTTTTCCGCGAATAGGGATAGGAATATTGCAAGCACTCAGATCAAGCAGTTGATGAGCAAACAGGTTCTTAGTGCAGGAAAAAATACTGAAGTGCGAGAGATTGCCGAATTGATGTGTGCTCGAAAAATAGGTGCCCTACCGATAGTCGATGATGATAGCCCTGGTAGCGTTAGCGTGATTGGTATTGTCACTCGCTCAGACATATTGCGAACATTAGTTCATCGGGCACCCTTGGAGCTTTGGGCATAGCGTGATCCATCATGACTTTTCAGCATTCCGTGTTCCCAGGCCCGTAAACTACCGTATTTGTTTCGCTGCGTGCTTTTTCACGATTTAAGCTGGCTTTTGTTTTTGTCCGCTAACAATCGATATGCCTGGTTCTTTCTCGTAATTTCACAGGAAACACCTAGCCATCACAAGCCACCACCCCATTACCTTCTATATTGTGAGATATCAATCAACAGCAAGCAATGCAACGAACTGCGCGGACAGTGATTGCGTAGTCGAATTCGGGAAAGTGCCTCATCGTCGCTTCCGACTAAAAGGTCTACATTCAGCCTATCTGAGATAACTACACTCCGGGCACGTATAAGTAGTCGTCGCTGTCATTTAAGCAAATACCGAAAGTTAGCTGTAATTATCCGACCCCGTGCATCACGACCTGGCGATTACTGTCAGCGAGAGCTAGGACTTTGCCCCCTGTGCGTATATTCCCCCGCTAAATACCACAACAGCCCTGTTATTATAGGCCATTGCTGGCCGCACGATACCTACGATTCCAGCAACCCCGGCGACTATCAAGCGCCTACTCCCTATTGCTTTGCAGTCAAACCTGCCTGCCAATATCATCCCAACAAAACCAATAAATGGGTTGCATCTTATTGGCTTATTAGTTACGTTACCTGTCTTATATAAGACGTCTAATAAATGATTTATGCTTTATCAGTTGTTTGCCTACAAACTGCCGCAGAGCAGTTCAAAGTGCAAGCAACTTCATAAAACAATTCATAACTTTAGAGAGATATGAAACAGACTTTCTGAACGCTGCGAAGACTACGATAATAATCACAGGAGAACACCATGTTACTTAGACCATGCTCTCATCATAAGGGGGTTGCACGTACCCTTGCCCTAACCACGTGTATGTCACTCGGCCTCGCGGCCAATGCACAGCAAGCCACTGATACAGAAGACCTGGGGCTACTTGAACACATCACAGTTACTGCGCAAAAACGCTCAGAGAATCTTAATGAAGTACCTGTTGCGGTCTCTTTCTTGAACCAAGGTCAAATTGACGCTGCGTTTTCTTCCAACATAGAAGACTTACAAGCACTGATTCCATCAGTGAGCTTCTCGAAGGGCAATACTACACGTAACTCCGCCATTACTATTCGCGGCATCGGCACAATTTCTTTTAGTATCGCTGCCGAGCCAAGCGTATCCACGGTGGTTGACGGTGTTGTTTTAGGTCGATCTGGACAAGCCTTCGTTGATTTGTATGACTTGGAACGAATTGAAGTATTACGAGGACCGCAGGGCACCTTATTCGGGAAAAATGCCTCTGCTGGCGTGGTAAACATTACCACTAAACGCCCATCGAAAGAGTTTCAAGGTAACTTTGAAGCGACCTTGATGCAGGACAACGAATACCGACTTAAAACCAGCATATCTGGACCTCTAAATGATAATGTTAGCGGCAGCTTAACTGTGTTGAAGTCAAAGTTTGACGGCTATTTGAACAATGATTTCAATAATCAAACAGCAAATGGCTATGACAAAGAAGGCGTGCGAGCGATGCTGGATATTGAAACCAATAGCGATGCCGATATCTTAGTTATCTTTGAAAATGTGCGATCTAACGACAACTGCTGTACGCTTGTCAGCCCATCAAGCAATGCCGCAGGCGATTTCGACTTTAGCGACCGCAATATCGATCATGATTTTGAAACACGTACTAAAGATGAAACCACCGCTTTCTCTATTCAAATAGACAAGCCTATTGGCGATCATGAGTTCACCTCAATTACCGCGTACCGCGAGTGGGACAATACAGAATTTCGTGAGGGCGACTACAGCTCTACAGCCGGCGATGATCCGTTCCCGGTTTTTGCTGTGCCTTTCCAGCTACACGATATTGGTCCTCAGCAGTGGCGGCAAACGTCGCAGGAGTTCCGCATTGCCTCGCCTACAGGAGAGGCCTTGGAGTATCAGACAGGACTATTCTGGTGGAACCAAAAATCTGAGCGTAACTTTACCCGTGATGCCAGCTGCCAAAATAACAGTGGACAGTTCCCCAACGCTATTAGTGCCTATCTAACAGATAATTTCGGCATTGAAAACCCCTCTGACGCCGAAGTGAATCAATATATTGAAGATCAAGGGCTTACTTGTAACGCAAACGATATTGTTGGTGCGACAGCCTATATGGAAACAGAGTTTGATAACTGGGCAGTTTTTTTTGATGGCAAATACAATATTACCGATGAATTGAGATTGTTGTTTGGTATTCGCTATACCGATGATGAAATCAGCTACTCCCATAACAGAAGTAGTAATGATCAATATAGCCGCACCGGCGTAGGTGTACGTAGCTACGATAGTGATTATGACGGCAAGACCGACGAAAGCAATATTTCAAGTAAGCTCGGCGTGCAATATGACATCAATGACGAAAGCATGGCCTATTTCACCTATTCGGAAGGGTATAAAGGACCTGCATTTAACGTATTTTATAATATGGACACCAAAGATTTGGCACCTATAGGCGAAGAAACGTCCGATGCTTATGAATTAGGGTATAAATATGCTAGTCGCGACTTAGTATTCAGTGCCGCTATATTTCGTACGGAAATTGATGGCTTTCAAGCGAATAACCCGGAAGAATTGAATGGAGTGTTTATCACCCGTTTAACCAACGCCGGCTCAGTTATTACTGAAGGTTATGAGATAGATGTTTTGTGGCAAGCCACTGATGCCCTAACCATCTCGGGCGGCCTTGCAGCTGTCGACGCTGAAATTGATCAATTTCTGTGCCCGGTCAATGATGTCAACTGTGACGATAGCTCTGGTGAGGATCTGCCCTTTGGTCCCGACTTAAAATATTCTGTCTCAGCTGAATACCTGTGGCAGCGGGCAGATATGGATATCTATTTTAATACCTCGTATATTTACACTGATGACGTTTATTCAGGAGCACCTGGAAGTACAGTGGATGACAATCCAGCAGCGGGTGTAGACGATTATGCGATAATCAACGCCAGTGTGGCTTTCTCTTTTGACGATGACAACTACCGCATCTCTTTGATTGGTAAAAACTTGGGCGACGAAGACTACGCTAGCGCCTGGGGTGGCGGTACACGGTATTTTATTCCGCGTACTGCTGAGCGCCATTTTGGCATACAGCTAAGAGCGAAATTTTAATCCACCGTTCATACCGCTGAAACACTCGGTTCGATATAAAGGCCTCTCGGTCAAACATCGAATCGCAGTGAGGTCCTCGGCAAGGGCATAACACCTTCACCTTGTCGACGAACCGATCCTGCAAAGATGTTAATTCTAATACCTTCTCAGCCGGCAACATTGCCGGCCTCCCCGTCCTTCGCCCCCCTGTTGACAGTTGAATAGCAACAAGACACCTGAAAATTGAACGTTTGAGCCGCTATATCTCCCGCCGGCGAACTAGTGCGATGGCGCACTAAAAGGTTCGCGAGGGGTTGCGGACAATAAACGGGTCAATTCTTATACCACTTGCTATCGATGTTGTTGTCCGCAACGTGGCATATCGGGGTAATTGTCCCTATAATCACCCGCCACGACAAACCCTATACAGTGCAACCGGTAGTTTCACTGCGATTTGGCTAGTACGTTTACCTACTCAACAATGCCTATTTAGCGCGAAAAACGGAACTACGAAAATGGAATTACCAAAATAGAATGAAATCAGACTCTACTGGTTTCGTTATGCATAACGCCGATTAAGCACCGAGGCTTGGATTAACCCCCTCCAAAGGGGCGACCGAAAACCGCATTAGCAAATAAATAAGGCCGACAACACCACCATGTCACTGCCCTCCAAAAAGCGAGCTCTTTTAATATCACTTGCCCAGTGGCCTCATATATGTCGCTTGCCGAAGTATTTGAGCCAGGCAGGTTTTACCGTGGCTACCTACTCACCAGAGGGTGACCCTCTCAACCTGAGCCAGTTTATTGACAAACGCTACCGGCTAAAAAAAGGCAGCTACGAGCTGGGAAAAATCTTCGCATCGTTCTCGCAAACACTACTCGATTTCGAACCTGATCTGATTATCGCAACTGACGACGACACCGTGCGGCTACTCGGTGACTACTACAAAAACTTGTTGCCTCACAACAGCGAAGAGGCCAAAAAACTCATTCACATGCTAGAGCAATCAAAAGGAAATCCAGCGTTCTATCAATGCGTAAGCAGTAAAATACAGTCGAACAATATCGCCCTAAAACTTGGTATTTCCACTCCGCCACAGGCTATTTGTGCCGGCATTGACGATGCCCTTGTCTTCGCCGAACAACAGCACTTTCCACTGGTACTGAAAAATGAGTTTGGTTTTGCCGGTCGTGAAGTGAAAATATGTGCGACAGCACAGCAATTAGTCGAAGCCTATAGCGAACTGGGTAGCGATAAAAAGAAGCTTATTCAATGTTATATAAATGCAAAACCAGCAATGTGTGACGCAGCAGCTGTCAACGGAAAACTACTAGCGGGTTTTGTCACTATCAAAGAAGAGATATCCTCCGCAACCGGTCCGTCAACAGTAGTACGGTTAGTAGAGCACCCCGAAATGTTTGAAGCAGCTCGGCAATTTGCCAAGCATACAGGATTTAGCGGTATTTTTAGTCTCGACTTTATGCTTGATGGTGACAACAAGAGCTATTTTCTTGAATGCAATCCACGCCCAACTTCCGTCAGTCACCTAGGTTACAAAATACATTGCGACTTATTTGCAGCGCTTCATGGGGAACTAAGCCAACAGCCCTATCAAGTCGGTGAGTTCAAAGAATGCATTATAGCCCTGCTCCCAAAAGAGCTGTCGCGTGACATTAACAGTCACTGGGTCAATAGCGCTTATCATGACGTACCCTGGGATGAGCCACAACTGGTCTCTTTAGGATTGAACAGCATTAGTGCCGGGATAAAATAGCGGCTATATACGCTGAAAATTCACTATTAGAGAATCGAACGCTCGCATGTTCACCAAACGCTAGCCACTATGTAGCTCACTCTGACTTGTCAGAAAATTCACCCGCGATATTTTTAAACTCCTGCTCGCAAGCTAAAAATGCCGCTACCAACCGCGGATCGAAATGTGAGCCCTCCCCCTCCAAAATAATCCGCCTTGCTTTGTCGTGAGAAAAAGCGGTTTTGTAAACTCGTTTACTAATAAGGGCGTCGTATACATCGGCCAAAGCCATTAGTCTGGCAGACAGTGGTATAGCATCACCACTAAGCGCATTGGGGTAACCCGAGCCATCCCATTTTTCGTGATGGCTGGCGGCTATTTCACGGGCTAGGCGTAAAAAGGAATTACTACCCAGTTGCGATTCGGCGACCAACAGCGCATCCGCTCCCAATTGCGCATGCTGTTTCATTATTTCAAACTCCGCAGCCGTTAGCTTGCCAGGTTTAAGTAATATATTGTCGGGAATACCGACTTTTCCTACATCGTGCAAGGGCGCAGATTTATATAGAAGGTCGATTGCCTCATCGCTTAGCACTTCCTTAAAATCTTGTTGATATTGCAAGTGAACAGCCAGTGCCTTTACATAGCGCTGGGTGCGTAAAATATGCGCACCGGTTTCATTGTCGCGGGTCTCGGCCAGTGATGCTAAAGCCAAAATAGACACATCTCGGGTTTGCTGCAATTCGTCGTGGTGCTGACGCAGGTTATCAATCATGGCATTGGTTCCCATCGCCATCGTGCCAAATTCATCGCTACTGGTAACAGGTACTTTTGCCAGTAAATTGCCCTGTAACACTTCACTCAGCGCACCATTTTGAAACCCTAGATACATTTTCAAATTGGCCACGTAGGAGCTAATGATACGAATACAATAAGCTAGCAGGACTAACATAACAAATGCGACCTCAGCCAAAATACTATTGCGCGCCTGCACCGGAACTACCGTTATGCCCTGAGCTAACAACCAGTCCAAGTCTTTGTTCACCACTAAAAACAACACTATCGATATACTACTGACTACCAGTATCGCGGCCCAGGAAAACTTTTTCGCAAAGGAAAAGTAGCGCTGCGATAAGTCTACTTCCCTCATTGCCTCAATTAACGCTGCGCATAATATGCGCTCCCGGTTGAGCGCCAAATCAATAGCGACAAACAGCCCTAAAATAGACAAGCCCACAAGCACCTTTCCGTTACTGTGCCAAGGCGCATCAAACATCACGACGTTGACTACTATCAAGCCTATTGCCGCGGCTAAAAACAAGCTCATATCCAGGATGAATTGCCGTCGAACCTGCTTATTTGAGCTATCGCCAACCACGCTATCGCAAAATAATATGCGGACAATAAGCGCAAGTATAAGTGGCGAGGCCAAGTGTATTAGGGTTAGCGTTTCCAGCAGCGGGCACACTTGTGTCGCATATACCGTAAAAGTGACTGTTGCCAGAATATAGTGAATGCCGCTCAGGCACGACTGCGATATATCTTGGGTAAATTGATCTGTCTCTGTCTCGGCATAGGGGCTAACAACACGGCTCATTGTCTACTCTCCATCGATAGTAAAAGGTCAAAACACTAGCAATCGCCTGCGGCATAGTGTATTTACCTACTCGCGACGAGAACATAATAGTTCATAGGAGTTTTGACGCCTAATAGTTGGCAATGTTACAGCAACGAAAATGCCGGCTTATGACATCTCTCGCACACACTAGTCGCTGGCAGTTTTCCTAGCTACATTCTTCAGTCACTAGCATAATATTGTGCATACATCGCCGGCATTATAAATAATTGCAGGTCAAAACCGCCGCTCGCCCACTGTAGCAACCCGGCCAGCAAAGCCAGCTCTCAGGTAACACTGTTTTTGCGTATAAACTGTGGGCGAACACCAGCATCTCTAGTGGCCGATGTTTCCGCCAAAAACTGTGCTGATCGGCGCTTTATTTCAACATTTTCGCCGGTATCGAAGCATGGGAATTCTTGTCTATGTCATACCGAATATGATGGTACACTTTGCGCTTTAGTGATTCGAATAGAGAACGTTACAATGGTTAAAAAAATCGCCTACAGCCTCGTAGTTATAGTGGCCATAATAGTCATTATTGCTGTGATATTATTGCTACCTCCGCACCTGCAGATTCGCCGCTTCGACTCATCTCTTCCCAGTATTGAGCAGCTCGAATCTCAATTGGCATCGACGACAGGCCCCAGCGCAATCAGTTATGTCACTACTGCGAGCCAAATATTACCTACCGGCACCCTGGGCCATATTGGGGTATTGTTACAGTGGCCCGACGGCAGGACATTTTTGATAGACGCAGGTATGAACGAGAGCGATGCAATGGCTTTTGGGAAAACAATGGAAACAGTACTTGGCGCAGCGGCCAGTCAGACGTTTGGCCCCATAGAACAGCAAATGGAAGCGGACATTAACAGCATATCCGGCATTGCCTTCACCCATTTACACAGCGATCACACCCTTGGCATTAGCGATATATGCGCAGCCCAAGGCGAACCCGCAACAATATTTCAAACACGAAATCAGGCGGAAAACCAAAATCACCTTACTGAAAGCGGCCAGCAATTGATCGAGGCCAGCAACTGCTCAGCTCAGCTAATAGGTGAGCTGAGCATCAAAACCATTCCGGGCTTTGAGGGACTGGTCGCGATCGCTGGCGGGGGCCATACCCCTGGCAGTACTATTTATGCCACAACAATCGATGGAAAAATCTGGTTGTTTGCTGGTGACATAAGCAATGTTATGGACAATCTTATTCATAACAAGGGTAAGGGTTTTATCTATAGCTATCTGCTCATTCCCGAAGACACAAACCGACTGGAACAACTTCGACTTTGGCTGGGCAATATTAATCAGTTGCCCAATGCCAGTGTACTGGTTGCCCACGATCTCGACGCTTGGAACAACAGCGGCATAGCTCGCTGGCAGGGCGACAACATGGCTGAGTCGCAGTAGTTAATACGCTGTAAGTGGCGGCCAATTGACAGCCAAAATGACTTGCATAAAATCTTAGTAGCGCTTGGGAAATACTGACAGCGCGCTTTGCCTGCGACCATTGACCTCGCTGTAACGGGTGCTTAACTCGCTGCCACCCACATCAACTGCTGGGCTAGCGCCTCAACCTGTGCATTTTTTAACTAGTAACTTGTTTGTTATTTACGTCATAATATGCTGATTTGCCCTCACCTTTTACGGCAGTTGATAACCAATGACACAGGATAAGAACAATGAGTAGTTACGATTACATTATCATAGGTGCTGGCAGTGCCGGCTGCGTACTAGCCAATAGACTGTCAGCTGACGCAAACAAATCGGTTTTACTACTGGAAGCCGGTGATAAAGACAGTAATTTTATGATCCATATGCCCGCCGGCGTAGGCAGTTTAATCGGTACCGACAAGGTCAACTGGTACTACAATACCGAACCACAGTCCGAGCTCCACAACAGACCGCTATTTTGGCCCCGGGGAAAAGTTCTTGGCGGCTCTTCGTCAATTAACGGCATGATTTACATTCGCGGTCACGCGGTTGACTACGATATGTGGCGACAAATGGGCCTTGAGGGCTGGAGCTTCGATGAAGTACTGCCCTATTTCAAGCGCTCCGAGGGCAATGATCAGGGAGCCGATGAATTTCACGGTGGTGACGGCCCCCTAGGTGTCTCCAGTCCCGAGAAAAACAATGTTTTGTTTGATGCATTTATCGAAGCCGGTAAACAAGCGGGCCTACCCTATACCGACGACTTTAATGGTCCCCAGCAGGAAGGTGTAGGCCCCTATCAAACCACGATTAAAAACGGCAAGCGCTGCAGTGCCGCAACCGGCTATTTAGTCCCTGCCTTGGGGCGTGCGAATCTAACCGTCGAAGTTAAGGCGATGACCTCACGTATATTGTTCGAGGGCAAGCGTGCCGTCGGTGTCGAATATATACAAGACCAACAGCGTAAAACAGCGACTGCCAATAGCGAAGTTATATTGTGTGGTGGCGCGGTCAACAGCCCTCAAACACTAATGTTGTCGGGTATTGGTGACCCACAAGAACTGGCTAAATTTGACATTCCGCTGGTGGCCGACCTGCCCGGAGTGGGAAAAAACCTGCAGGACCACTTGGATTGCTCGGTGTTGGCCTCCTGCCCGCAACCGGTCACCTTGGCCAGCCAAAGCAACCCCTTTAGAGCCCTTCTAACCGGCATGCAATACGTATTTTTCAAAAAGGGACTTGGCACTACCCAGGGTTTAGAGTCCGGCGCCTTCCTAAAAACCTCACCGGAATTGGATGCCCCGGACATACAAATTCACTTTTTAGCTGCAGTGATGAAAGATCACGGCCGGGAAAAAGTAAAAGGTCACGGATTTACTGTGCATATCTGCCAGCTGCGACCTGAAAGTCGTGGTTATATTGGCTTGCACTCTAGCAACCCAACAGACCACGCGCTTATTCAGCCCAATTATCTCAGCGCGGAGAAAGATCGCGTCGTGCTGCGCAAGGGCATAAGAATGGTGCGTGATATCCTTTCCCAGCAGGCAATGGGACCCTATTATGGTGAAGAGTTAGCCCCCGGCATCGCCGTTCAATCTGACGCCGAGCTCGACCAATGGATTAATGATTCTGCCGAAACCATTTACCACCCCGTCGGTACCGCCAAGATGGGCCATGACGATATGGCTGTAGTTGACGAACGCTGCCGTGTTCACGGTATTGAAGGATTACGGGTAGTCGATGCCTCGGTCATGCCTACCTTAATTGGTGGCAATACCAACGCTCCGGCCATCATGATTGCGGAAAAAATATCTGACGATATATTGGGCAAGCCCTTCCTGGCTGCAGAGTCGGTACAACTAGCGCAATAGAGCAAACAGGCAATGGCCTAATTGGCCTGTACCCCGACGTACTTTTCACGCCAGGGCACAGGCTACCCAGCCAGTAGACGGCAGTAAAACGGGGACTGCATGCGCATACCTCGGTTCAATTTTCGCCACTAGTAAGCTGGACTATTTACTGCCCGCCGAACAACACTCCATTGCGACTATAACCATCAGCGTTACACCCCCGCTGTATTACCGCAGCATCAATAGTAAAAAATCCCCTGCTCAATCGACTGTGTTATAGTTTTCTAGTCCTACTCAAAGCCCCACAAGGAAATAATAACCATGTTACTAAAATCCCTGAACATCCCCAGGGCCGAATTTGAATCGGCCACGGGCTGGGCGCTGAAACCGGAAGGCGCCTGTAAAAATGATATTTGCATCCCCATACCCCATGCCAATGCCGACATTGTGCATATTCCAGATTTGGCAGCGGCCATGAACCTGCCCTTGGCAGCAGAACCCGAAGCCAATTTATGGGCTCTGGGACCCGACTCTATCGGTGGCAGGGCACTCAGCGGCGCCAAGGCCCCCGAACTGACACTACCCGATCGCGACGGCAAAGCTTTCAGCCTGTCCAGCTTACTGGGTAAAAAGGTGCTCATTTACGCCTGGGCACCCTACTGAGGCTGTTCAGGCGACTTGTCCGTGTGGCAAGCATTACGCAATGAATACAAAGATCAAAATTTTGAGTTGATAACAGTCGGGCTAGACAGCCTGGGTATTGAAGGCTGTGGCGCCTTTATAGATGCCGCTAAACCAGAGCACCCGTCGCTAATCGATCAGCACCATGTACTGGCGGAATTGTTTGGCGTGATCAATATCCCCAGCAGTATTTGGATAGACGAACAGGGCATGATTGTGCGCCCTGCGGAACCCGCACCGGCACCGGCGCACCTCAGGGAAGACAAAAGTAATACGCCGAATATAGCGATGCCCGCCGAGGTGCCGCAGCGCGTTATCGATATGATGACGGAAGCGGCCAAGTTCCCCGAGAGCAAAGGTGAGTATCACGACGCGCTGCGTGATTGGGTCGAGAAAGGTGCAGACAGTGCTTTTGCCATGAATGCAGAAAAAGTGGTAGCCCGATCGCGGCCACGAAATCTACAGTCAGCTTTGGGCCATGCCCATTTTGAATTAGCCTCGCAGCTGGAAATTGATGGCAACCACCCATTGGCGGTTAAACATTTTCGCGCGGCCCATGAATTGGTACCCGACAGTTGGACGTTTCGCCGCCAGGCCTGGTCACTGGAACAGGTAGGAGAAGGGCCTATTAGCCGATTCTGGCAGGGACCCAACCCCGCCAACCCTGAAGATTGGCCCTATACCGGTGACTGGCTGGAAGATGTTAAGCGGGCCGGCGCGGAGAATTACAACGAGCAATGGCAACCTTGATTAGGGGAGCACAGCGCAAATAATCCTGTTATTGCGCTTCAGCTCGATTGATTTTTAGCCGGTTATCCCCGGCTAGAAATTAATCATGTCTATTGCTCTGGTCAAAGATTTCTAACTACACATTCTTATTCGGCCCGGTTAATACTGGCCCCCGCATAGAGAATATTTTCCATTGTGCATGCACTGCTCACTGCACAATCTTCACTGCATAGCAGCCACTGCATCGCGCTCAGTTTTTTTGCATCAGATTGCTGAAAATGACCTAAACACTATCCTCGGCAGCAAATTTTTCTCGATCGGCATCACTTGCGCCCTCTTTGCATTCACCTCTAACTTGCCCGTAGCCACGCGTAATCTGTCGGTCAATTTCAATAAATCCCTCGCGACAATAACCACTTTGTTCTACTTTCAAAGTCAGCTGTTCGAGTATTTTTTTGGCAAACTTTTCTCCCTTTTTCTTGGGATCCATATTGCCGCCCTGACCACGACCTCCACTTTTGTTGCCACCAGCTCCTCGGCCACCACCAGCACTGCCGCCAGACCCTCGACCCTTGCCACTGAGCCCTACTCCGCCACGCTTACCTCCAGCACTAGGCGCAGGTCCTGCAACCGACAGGGTATAGCTAAATAGCTTCAAGCCATTGTCTTCAATTTTTGTGACAAAGGTTTCCTCGAGCTGGGGAGTTCGCTTATTATTTGAACAGGCCAACAATATAACCGGCAATAAACACACTATCATTAGTGATTTTTTCAAAGACAACTCCCTCGTATAAATATTGCCTGCACATTATTATCTCGAGTATTTTCGACTTAATACAAGCCGATACTCTCGCGGATCAGCACGAGGCCGTGCCACCCATTGTGTATCCAGGCGGTAGTTCACCCACTAACTACTGCAAGAATAATAACGTGCTAATGTGCAAAGAATATGGACGGCAGTGACTACGTACTTTTATCTAGTTGAATTATGTGGGTCGACTTTTACCTAGACACGCAAAAACAGTACCACAAAATTTACGATTACCACGGTGCTATTTACCAAGAACTGGCACAGGCTCATCGCCAGACCCATTGCTGGCATTCACATTGTAGCTGTCCGTGAACAACGTCGACAGCCCGTGTTTTAAACCCCCTGCGGACACCCTCCACAAATTCGGCGTCCTGCAATAACAACAACCTTATTATCGTTTTTATGGCCCCCGGCGCCATAAGGAATTTTGAGCAGTATATGAGCACATTGACCGTGTTCGCGGAAAACCCCAGCTATGTTAACGACCCGATATTGGGTGGTGATTTAGATGTTGTAAACCCATCAGTCACTCACGCTATCGCCAGTCATATTGGTAAAAACCGCTACCTTCGTAGTCGCCGCTACAATCAAATAGCTAGACAAAAAGCCGCTAAAACAACCCCCTGACACACTGCGGCTAGATAGACCACAGCGGTTTACTACTACTACTCTTTCAACGCACCGCTAACCTTATGACAGCAGCGTAGTTTGTGCTACCATCAGCGCGAATTTAACTGCCAGAACAACTTTTCACGGCGCTAGAACCATTGCCACTATTTTTACAACACTTAGGAAACACAATTATGAAAAGCCAACAAATCACACTTGCCAAACGCCCTCAGGGCGAGCCAGATGACAGCTGCTTCAACCTTATTGAAGTCGAGTTACCTGAGTTGGCCGACGGGCAACTGATTATTAAAATCCTCGACTTGTCATTAGATCCCTATATGCGCGGCCGCATGAATGATGTAAAGAGCTATGCTGCACCCGCGCAGATCGGCGAAGTGATGGGAGGCGAGTCGGCGGGTGTTGTCGTTCAATCGAATTCCGATAAATACGCGGTAGGCGACTACGTCACCTGTTATACCGGCTGGCAAACACATTTTATCGCCGATGATAGCAATCCCTTGATTCGCCCGGTTGACAAAGACATGGGTACTCTATCCATGCACGTTGGTGTTATCGGTATGCCCGGGCGCACCGCTTACTGGGGCCTGTTAGAGGTAGGCAAACCCAAGGCGGGAGAAACTTTAGTGGTAGCCGCAGCTTCTGGTGCGGTGGGATCTGTAGTAGGCCAAATGGCCAAAATTCTCGGTCTACGTGCAGTCGGCGTTGCCGGTGGGCCGGAGAAGTGTGCCTATGTTAAAGACGAGCTCGGTTTTGACGACTGTATCGATTACAAGGCCGCTGATT
>Ga0105355_10002127_pt1 | contig 18036 bp, 15 predicted proteins | sample GOMGulsemesocosm_2_FD_83508 | JGI IMG/M metagenome (GOLD analysis project Ga0105355, IMG submission 83508) | Methane-oxidizing microbial communities from mesocosms in the Gulf of Mexico - GOM9C Gulf of Mexico | ecosystem: Environmental > Aquatic > Marine > Cold seeps | place: Gulf of Mexico... | reverse complement strand
GACATCTTTATACATTATATGTATTTAGTATTTATAAAGTGCGGTTGTAGTTTAGTTGGTTAGAACGCCTGCCTGTCACGCAGGAGGTCGAGGGTTCGAGTCCCTTCAACCGCGCCACTTTTTTAATATCTTTCAAAAAAACATCTCTTATTTTACACACAAACAATCAATTAAATAATTTTATACTTTAAGAAATTTTACTTTAAATAAAAAACAGTTATCCTTTGCATAATAAAAAGGCCTTCTATGATACGTGTAAAATCCATCTACCATCTTATTTTATCAAGTATAGTATTTATTATAATACTTATATCATCATTTACTTATATTATTATTGACAATACCTTTGATGAATTTCAACACAAGATTGATACCTTAGAAGTTGATTATACCAATAAACAAAAAGAACTTATTAAAAGTGACCTTAATAAAATAATTTCATTTATTTCCTATTATCACAAGCGTTTTAAAATAATAAAACCAGAAAAAGAAATACAAGAAGATATATTAAAAGCCATTGATAAGATGAGAAAAGAAAAAGATATTAATGACAATATCTTTATTTATAACTTTGTGGGAAAAGCTATTTATTTTCCAGCCTCAAAAGAAAATCAAAATAAAAACTTTTATGATCAAATTGATATTTATGGAAAAAATGTTGTAAAAGATTTAATTGACATTTCACAAGAAGAAGATGGGGGTTATATACGCTATACCTGGTATAAAAAAGACATAAATGAAAATGCCCCTATTGTTTCTTATGCATTAGCATATAACTCTTGGAATTGGACTATTGGAAGTGGTTTATATCTTGATGAAGTAACACAACAAATAAAAATCAAACAAGATGAATACGATAAGAAAATTTCCAATTACGTTTTTCAAATTTTATCTTTAACAATAATGATAGTGCTTTATTCTATATTTTTGTATAAAAATGCTACCTTATTAATTGTAAATGATGTAAAAGAAATTGGCGTTTATTTTGAAGAAGCTGAAAAATCGGACCACCCCATCAATCAAAACAGGTTAATTCTTGGAGAATTCAAAATAATTGCTAATTACGCCAATAATGCTATGAACAATATAAAATTAAAAACCCATATACTTGAAGATTTAAATAAACACCTACAAATAAAAGTAGATAATCAAACCACTGAATTAACAAATCTAATTGAATCGCAAAAACAATTTTTAAAACATTCAGTTCATGAAATCAATACGCCACTATCTATTATACAAACAAATATAGATTTGTGTAAAATTCATGAAATTGATAATAAATACTTAACTAACATACAAAATGGTATAAAAATAATTCAAAACATTTACGATGATTTATCGTATATGATTAAAAAAGACAGGGTAGAATACAAAAAAAGTATTCTGAATTTTTCAGATATTTTAGATTCGCGCCTTAGTTTTTTTGATGAAATTGCAAAATCAAACTCTTTATCATACGACTTAAAAAAAGAAGAAGATATACACATACGCTTTAATAAAACTTCTTTAGAGCGCATTATAGATAATAATATTTCGAATGCAATTAAATACTCTTATGCAAACTCGAAGATCAAGATTAACCTGCACTACGACCAAGAAGACTACATTATTTTTCAAGTTATTACCAATTCACAAAAAATCGAAGAAGAAAATAAAATATTTGATGATTTCTACAGAGAAAACTCTAATAGAGGTGGATTTGGCTTGGGATTAAAAATAGTAAAAGAGATCTGTGATAAAAATAATGTTATTATAAAACTAGACTCTAATACAAATGAAACAAAATTCTCATATAGGTTTAAAATAGATGAAAATACTACTACTTGAAGATGAGTTAATGCTCAATAATGCAATAAAAGAATATTTAAAAAAAATTGGCCATTTGGTTGAAAGTTATATTGATGGACAAACTGTACTTGATGAAGTAGATAACTCTTTTGATTTATTAATATTAGATATTAATATTCCAAAAAAAGATGGTTATGAAATTTTAGATGAATTAAATTCAAGAAAACTTTTTATACCAACTATTTATATATCAGCACTAATTGATATAGAAGATATTACAAGGGCCTATGATTTAGGTTGCAGAGAATATTTAAAGAAACCCTTTCACTTAGAAGAGCTTGGAATTAAGATAAATCAGATACTAAAAAAAGATCAAAGTGCTACTACTCACATAAAATTTTCTGAAAATTATGCATATTCAAAAGACAAGAAAACATTATTTTTTAACAAAGAGCCCCAAGAATTAACAAGAAAACAACTTGATATCATTCATATATTAGCACTAAATATTAATATGATTGTCGATTTTGAACGTTTTAGGCTAGATGTATGGAATGCTGAAGACATAGATAACCCAACTATTAGAGCAGAAATATCACGTTTAAAAAAAGCGTTAAAAGAAGACTTTATTACAAATATTAGAGGACTTGGCTATAAAATAAACAGATTTTACTCAGCATAAGTCCCCAATATATCGATAGGCAACCTTAAGTAAAACTAAATTTAAAAATTCTTTTCAAATGTTGAATCATTGCTATCCTTTTGCTATTTTCACCCATTATACTAACACTGTTAATTACTTAAATCCTATCTTAGGTATGAATTTAAGTAAAAATCATTAAGGAGAATCTATGAGTCCAGAAAAAGCTCAAGCTTATTGGAAAGAAAATATATCAACAATAATAAAATTATTAGTTGTATGGTTTGTTGTATCATTTGGTTGTGGTATCTTATTTATTAACGAACTAAACGCGATAGAAATATCAGGTGTTAAGTTAGGATTTTGGTTTGCACAACAAGGTGCAATTTACTTTTTCGTAGTGTTGATTTTTGTTTATGTAAACAAAATGTCAGCAATTGATGAAAAATATGGCGTTAGTGAATAGGAGAAACGAATGGAATTACAATCTTTAATTTACCTATTTGTAGGTGTATCTTTTGCAGTTTATATCGGTATTGCTTTATGGGCAAAAGCTGGTTCTACTAAAGAATTTTATGTAGCTGGTGGTGGAGTTCATCCAGTAGCTAATGGTATGGCAACTGCTGCCGATTGGATGAGTGCTGCGTCATTTATCTCACTTGCTGGTATTATTTCTTTTAAAGGAAGTTTTGGTGGTGCTTATTTAATGGGTTGGACTGGTGGATACGTTCTACTAGCTATGCTTTTAGCACCATATTTAAGAAAATTTGGTAAATTTACTGTTCCTGACTTTGTTGGTGATAGATATTATTCAGATGTTGCTAGAACTGTTGCAGTTGTTGCAGTTATCTTTATTTCGTTTACTTATGTTGCAGGTCAAATGAGAGGGGTTGGGATTGTTTTCTCAAGATTCTTACAAGTTGATGTAAATACTGGTGTATTCATTGGTATGGGTATTGTATTCTTTTATTCTGTTTTAGGTGGAATGAAGGGTATTACATATACACAAGTTGCTCAATATGTTGTAATGATTTTTGCATACATGATTCCTGCAATTTTTATCTCATTACAAGTTACTGATACATTTATTCCTCAAATGGGTCTTTTTGCTCAAACAACATTTGAATTCTCAGATGGTGTTAAAATGATTCCAGAAGGTACATTCTTACTGCATGCACTTGATGCCGCAGTTACAGACTTAGGTTTCCAAGCTTATACTGAGCCAGGAAGTATTAAAAATATGTTCTTATTAACTACAGCTCTTATGTTAGGAACTGCTGGTTTACCTCACGTTATTGTTAGATTTTTTACAGTACCTACTGTTAAAGATGCTAGAATCTCTGCTGGTTGGGCATTAGTATTTATTGCTATTATGTATACAACTATTTCTTCAGTTGCTGCATTTTCAAGAATTAACTTAATTAAAAATGTTCAAAATGTTGAATACAAAGCGTTTGTTAACGGTGAGTCTAAACATATTGATGGAACTACTAATAATGGTGCTTGGTTTAAAACGTGGGAAACTGCTGGTTTAATTGCTTGGACTGATATTAATGGTGATGGTAAAATTCAATATGCTAAAGGTGCTGCATTTGATGGAGCTAAAGGGAAACCTAAATATGATGGAACTAATATTGCAGAAGATGGGCATAGATTAACTACTAATCCAGCTGCTTCTAAAAATGATGGATCTATTCAAAATGAATTATACGTTGATAGAGATATCATGGTATTAGCAAATCCTGAAATTGCCAACTTACCTAACTGGGTTATTGCATTTATTGCAGCTGGTGGACTTGCAGCAGCATTATCTACAGCAGCAGGTTTATTACTTGTTATTGCATCTGCTATCTCTCATGATTTACTTGGTCAAGTTATCTTCAAAGATAAAGAAACTGGTAAATCTACTATGAGTGAAAAATCAGAGTTAATGTGGGCTAGAATATCAGCAGTAGCTGCTATTGGAGTTGCCGGTTATCTAGGAATAAACCCTCCAGGTTTTGTTGCACAAGTTGTTGCGTTTGCATTTGGTTTAGCAGCAGCTGCATTCTTCCCAACGATTATCCTTGGTGTATTTGATAAACGAATGAATAAAGAAGGTGCGATTGCTGGTATTTTAACTGGTTTAATTTTTACTTTTGCATATATCATTTATTTTGTATTCATGGGCGGAGACAAAGCAGATTACTTATTTGGTATTGCTCCTTCAGGAATTGGTACAATTGGAACAATTTTACATCTTATTGTAGCATTTGTTGTTTCAAGATCTACTCCTCCACCACCACAAGAAATTCAAGACTTAGTTGAAAGTATTAGAATTCCTTCAGGTGTAGGTGAAGCACACGATCACTAGAACCTAAGCTAACTCTTTTTGAGTTAACTTAAATCTTTAAAGCCTAGTTTAAACTAGGCTTTTTAGTATTCTTTTATGCTAAATGGTTTAGTGTAAACTAACCTTTTTATATCAAGGCCGAACTGATATAAAAAGATTTAGTTTAAAAGAATACTAGCTATACTAACACTTATAAATAAAGGATCACAATGAGCCTTAGAGATCAAAAATCATTTTTATCAAACATCCATCCTTTTGAAGTTTTAAAAGAAAAAGAAATGCATATGTGTATTAAACATATGGATATTGCTTATTATCCTAAGGGGACTATTTTAATATCTCCACTTAAAATTCCAGATCATTTTTTTATAATTATAAAAGGTAATGTACATGAATTTAAAGAAGAAGAACTCATTATGAATTACTCAAATGAAGATTCTTTTGATTCAAACTCTTTAATATATTCGGAAACAAAAAGCACGTTTAAAGTAGAAGAAGAATTAATTTGTTACGAATTAGAAAAAAAGACATTTTTAAATCTTCTTGAGAACAATGAACAGTTTAAAAACTATTTTTTAAATAATTTAGTAAATAAATTACAAGTGCTAAAAGAAAAAGAATTCTCATCTGAATTATCAACATTTATTTTAGATAAAGTAGAAGACGCTATTGTTCATGAACCATGTATTGTTAATCATGATGAAAAATTGTTAAATGCAATTGAAAAATCTTTACAGTACAAAACATCCACTATAGTAGTTAAAAGAAACAATGAATATGGAATTATTACGGACTCTTTACTCAAAATGAAAGTCCTGCTTAAAAAAAGAGATTTAAATATTGAAGTTCAGGAAATTGCAATTTTTCCCTTGTTATATGTATGTGCAGAAGATTATTTATTCGATGCCTTATCTTTGTTAATTAAAAAAAATATTAAAAGAGTAGGAGTACTAAATTCAAAAAAAGAATTAGTAGGAATTTTAGAACAAATTGATGTTTTATCTCATTTTGCAAATCACACCAATGTCGTAGATACTAAAATTAAAAAAGCAAATAACTTAGAAGAGTTAAAATTAGCCAGCCATTCCTTAATAAATATTATTACAACTATGCAAGCAAAAGGTGTAAAAGTTGTTCATATTGCAAACTTAATAGGTCAACTTAATACAAAAGTGTATAAAAAGCTCTATGAGTTAATCGTTCCAGAAAATTTAAGAAAAAACGCATGTTTAATAGTAATGGGAAGTGAAGGAAGAAACGAGCAAATCATAAAAACCGATCAAGATAATGCTTTGGTTATTAATGACAATTCTTCCTCTTCTCAATATAAAGAATATATGCAGCAAATTACAAACTCGCTTATAGATTTTGGATACCCTCCTTGTGAAGGAAATATAATGGTTTCTAACCCTTTTTGGTGTAAAACGGTCCAAGATTATAAAGATGAAACAGCACGATGGATTCAAACTCCTGATTTACAAAACTATATGGATTTAGCAATTTTCTTTGATTCATTTGCTGTTGCTGGAGATAAAAAATTATTAATTGATTTAAAAGATGACTTATTTTATAAACTACATGATAAAGATGTATTTATGGCCTACTTTGCAAAATCTACGCTTGCTTTTGATACCCCTCGAACAGTTAGCAGTTTTATGTCAAAAGTTAATTATATTGATATTAAAAAAGCAGGTGTTTTCCCTATTGTTCAAGGTATTCGCTCTTTATGTTTAAGAGAGAGAATTAGAGAAACTACTACAGTAAAAAGAATTAAAATTTTGGTTGAAAGAAGTATTCTAGATAAAAACATGGGAAATGAGCTCTTAGAAGCATTTGATGTTTTAGGAACCTTGAGATTAAAAGCCCAGTTAAAAAGCTTCCAGTGTAAAAAAAACATTAACAATGAAATTGATACACACAGTCTTGGAAAAATTCAAAGAGATTTATTAAAAGATTCATTAAGCATTGTAAACGATTTTAAAAAATTCATTTCTCATAGTTTTCAAATTGATAAGATTTCCTAATGTTTAGAAATATAATCAATGCTTGGAACAAAAAAAAACTAAACAATTTAAAATACTCATACCTCTTTGATCCTTGTTTAGAAAATGAATATGTAAGTTTAGATTGTGAAACAACAGGTTTAAATCCAAATAAAGATGAAATACTTTCAATTGGTGCAGTTATCATAAAAGGTAACAAAATATTAATGAGAAATACCTTTAATATTTTTGTAAAACCCACATCAAAAATTGCTTCTGAATCTATTAAAATACATCAAATAAGATCCATAGATTTAGTCAACGCTGTGGATTCAAAAGTAGCAATAACACAGCTTTTAGATTTTATTGGTTCAAGAACAATAATTGGTTATTACATAAGATTTGATTTAGCAATAATATCCAAATATACTAAACAATATATTGGTGTAAAACTGCCAAATAAAAGTATTGAAGTATCCTCTTTATATTATAATTCTATAAAAAAAACTTCTCCATATGATTTTATAGATTTGAAGTTTGATACGATAATGAAAGAGCTTCAGATTCCTGAACTTGGAAAACACGATGCTCTTAATGATGCAATTATGACTGCAATGATTTTTCTTAAACTTCAAAAATATCAAGAATAATTCCTTTTATTTTTATAAAGGTACACTCGTATTGAGTCCTATATATAAATACTGTACTTCACGTACAAATTTTGTACATTCTTCTTTCTAGATTGTAACAATTCTACAATAAAAGTCTTAATATATTACGATTCTTCACACTTAATTTTTTTCTTATTTTATAGAGCAAATAGCTATACTTTTTTACTTTTATTTACTAAAATATTACTTAGATATATATCACAACAAACAAAGGAATCTAAAATGGGTTTAATTGATAGTATTAAACAAAATGCTAAAAAGAAGTTACGAACAATTGTATTACCTGAATCACAAGATGAGAGAGTATTATTAGCGGCACAAATCGTTTTAAAAGAGAAAACGGCCAATATAGTATTAATTGGTGATGAAAATAAAATAAAAGAAGATGCTTTAAAAGCTGGCGCTAATATTGAAGGTGCTTCAATTATTAATCCCTTAGAGTTTGATGGTATAAATGCATATATAGATGAATTGGTTGAATTACGAGCCAAAAAATCTTTAAGCAAAAAAGATGCTACAGAAATTATGAAAACAGAACCAAGGTTTTTTGCTTGTATGATGGTAAGACTAGGAGATGCACATGGTGTAGTTGCAGGTTCAGATTCACCAACTTCTGATGTATTAAGAGCTGCAATGCAAGTTATTAAAACAGCTCCTGGAATTAAAACGGTTTCTTCTTCTTTTGTAATGGAAACAGCAGATGGTAAATTTGGGGACAATGGATTAATTTTATTTGGAGATTGTGCAGTTTTACCAGATCCAACATCTGAACAATTAGCAGATATTGCAGCTTCAACAGCAGCTACAGCTAAAAGTGTGGTTGGACTTGAACCAAGAGTTGCTATGTTATCATTTTCTACTATGGGAAGTGCGTCACACCCTATGGTGGATAAAGTAAAAGATGCCGTTTCTATTTTAAATAATAGAAATGTTGATTTTGCTTATGGTGGTGAAATGCAAGCTGATGCTGCTATTGTTGAAGCCATTGGAAAAAAGAAAGCACCTGATTCTAAGGTTGCTGGAAGTGCGAATGTTTTAATTTTTCCTGATTTACAATCTGGAAATATTGGATATAAATTGGTTCAACGTTTTGCAAATGCGCAAGCACATGGACCGATTATTCAAGGGCTTAATAAACCTGTAAATGATTTATCAAGAGGATGCTCAATTGAGGATATCTCGAATCTTGTTGCAATTACGGCAACACAAGTAGTTGATTAAACACAAATTTTTATAAAATAAAGGAAAGTATATGTTAGTATTCATTTTAAATGCAGGAAGTTCGTCGTTAAAGTACCAATTAATGAACCCAATTAATAAAAAAGTTTTAGCTGTTGGAATTTGTGAAAGAATTGGAATTGATGGAGTATTAAAACACGAATTTGGGGAAGAAGGAAAATTAAAAATTGAGATATCAATGCCTACACATAAAGAGGCAATTGAGCTTGTTTTAAAAACCTTAACTGAAGGTGAAGGTTCTGTTATCACTTCAATTGATGAAATTGAAGCCATTGGTCATAGAGCAGTTCATGGAGGAGAAGATTTCTCTCGTTCTGTTATTGTAGACGATAAAGTAATTCAAACCATGAAAAACTTAATTCCTTTAGCACCTTTACATAACCCTGCAAATGTAATGGGAATGGAAATTTGTGCTGAATTAATGCCTGGTGTTCCAAATGTAGCAGTATTTGATACAGCATTTCACCAAACAATGCCTGATTATGCATATATGTACCCACTTCCTTATGAGCAATACGCTAAAAATGGTGTAAGAAAATATGGATTCCATGGTACTAGCCATTATTTCGTATCTAATGAAGCCTTAAATATGTTGGATAAAAAACACAATACAAGAGTAATTGTTTGTCATTTAGGAAATGGTTCTTCTGTATCTGCTGTTTATAATGGAAAATGTATTGATACCTCTATGGGGTTAACACCGGTTCAAGGTTTAATGATGGGTACACGATCAGGAGATATTGGTGCGGGTGCATTATCTTATATGATGGAAAAAGATGGTTTAGATATCAAAGAAATGTTAGATGTATTAAATAAAAAATCTGGAATTATTGGTATTTCTGAAAAATCTTCTGATTTAAGAGAAGTATTAGAAGCTATGGAAGCAGGCGATGATAAATGTAGATTAGCAGTAGATATGATTGCTTATATTATCAAAAAATATGTAGGTTCTTATGCAGCAGCATTGGACGGAGTAGATGCCTTATGTTTCACAGGTGGAATTGGAGAAAATGCTTCTTTAATCAGAGAAAAAGTGTGTGCTGGTTTAGATTACATGGGATTAAACATTGACCCTGTTAAAAATAATAAGAGAAGAAGTGAAGCAAGAGATATTTCAACCAATGGTTCAAAAGGTAGAATTTTTGTAATACCTACGAATGAAGAATATGTTATAGCTAACGATACATACAAAATTGTATCCGCTCTAAAATAAGTAAAACAACTATTTATATTCATCTTCTTCGTTGGATATAACTTTTAACTCAATCACACACATCTGTGTGCTCAATCGTTAAAAGGTATATCCGCCTTGAACCTAAATACAACTAGTTATTTTATGTCAAACATAAAAAAAAAGGGAAAAGATAAATCTTTTCCCTTTTTTATTGGCTTATTTGCTAATATGCTTTTAATCCACCTTGCAGGCTAATTGCAAAATTACTTATTACTTCACTAATAAGTTTGTCCATAAAAGCATCAAACTTATCTTGTTTATGCCATACAGGCTCGCTTACTTTTGATAAAGAAATTAAGTATTTTTGAGCAGCAGTAATATTTCCTACTTCATCAATAAGTCCTACTTTCTTCGCTTGTCTTGAAGTAAAGATATGTGCATCAGCATAAACTTTATGATCTGATTTTTTAAGACCCCTTGCACGTGATACATCTTCTACGAAAATATCATAGGTATCATTAATTACTTTTTCTAATTCTGCTTTTTCATAAGTATTCCACGCACGAGTTGGTGTTCCAGCTTCTTTATAAGAGCCAACTTTTACCGTTTGTGTTTTAATACCAATTTTTTGCATTAATTCTTCTACATTTGCGCCTTGGAAAATAACACCAATTGAGCCAATCATAGAACCAGGATTTGCGAAAATTTTATTTGCATAAATAGAAGCATAATAAGAACCACTAGCCATTGTTCCAGAAGCATATGCAACCACTGGTTTAAGCTCTCTTAATTCTTTAATTGCATACATAAGTTCAACAGAAGGAGAAACAGCACCACCAGGAGAATTTACAATAAATAAAACCCCTTTTATATTCTCATTATTTTTTGCTTTTTCAATATCTTCAAGTACTTTTTCAGCAGATAAAATAGGCCCAAAAAGTTCAATTTTTTGCAAGTTAGCAAAAGCAGCGCTATTTGAATTCATAGCATCTTGATTTGAACCATAGGTAAAATAAAATACAATACTTAAAAAAACAATGGTTTTAAAATATTTAGTAATAAAATCCAATACGGCAACAATAGGTGAAAATAACCAAGCAATAAATTTAAACATTTACGCCTCCAATAATAACGTTTTTAACTCTTTTTGTATGTAAAATCACATGGGTACATACACTTTTTTCATCTTCAATAAGATCTGGCAAAACTAAAGAAATAATATCCGCATCAAAATCTTTTTTTAAGATCCCTTTATTTAAGCCCAAGGCATCTGCCCCATGTTTAGTGGCACCTAATAATAATTTAGAAGCAAAAGTATTTAATTCTTTATTTTCGTGCATCATAAGCGCATTTCTTAATTCATCAAACATAGATAAAGAATTATTAGAACTTAAACCATCAGTACCTATACTATAATCAACTTCAAGTTTTGAAAGATTAAGTTTAGTATTGTTTAATAATCTGTTTGAAGTAACACAATGATTAATCACTCCACCTAATTCTTTAATTCGTAAAAGTTCTTCTTCATTGGCTTCAACACAATGAGTAAAAGAAAGTTTTTTAATGTTCTTAAAATTATTTAAAAACTCTAGGGGTTTAGTTACTGCTTTTTCTTGCTGTAAAAAATTTCTAAAAAAATCAAGAAAACCACCTTCATTTTTATTTAACCACAATTTCTCTTCTGGGGATTCCATAAAATGAGTACTTACTGCTAAATTCTCTGCCCTTGCTAAGTTTAAAGCTTCTCTTACTAAAAAGGGATGCACAGAATAAGGAGAATGAATAGCAACACCTGGGAAAAAGTTTGAAGAACTGTGTGTTTTTATTTCAGAAAGTCGTGCTTTAAAATCACTAAATAAAGTATCAACCATATCCATTTTTGAACCAATGGCTTCTGCAAAAAATACGGTGTTTATAGCACTTTTTACACAAGCATCTAAATCATAAGAATAAGAAGATATTGCACCAATAGTTGTTGTTCCTGTTTTTAACATCAAATCAAGTTTTTTTGAAATAAAGGCAGAATTTGCTTTTTCAATGAGAGCTTCTCTATTTGTCAGCACAGAATTAAGCCATGTCATAAAATTACCATAAGCTAAACTTGTTGTATTCGCAGAAAACTCAAGATGGACATGAGAATTAATAAGTCCAGGCATTAAAACAGAGTTTTCACCTAAATCTTTAACTTCACAATTAGAATACTTATTAAGAATAAAATCTGCATCACCTAAATCAATGATTTTATCACTGTATACCAAAGCAGCATTTTTAATAATGCCTACTTTGGTATCACAAGATATCAGCCATGAAGCTTTTAAAATCTTCATTAATTAGCTGCTGATTCTTCTTGTTGTGCAACTGCTGCGTTTTGTTGTTCTTGCATAGCTTTAAATTCACTAATAATTTGAGTTAATGATAATAATGCTAAATGGTATCCAAAAGGACCAAAACCAGTGATAACTCCAGTTGAGCTAGCAGCTGTTACTGATGTTTTTCTAAATTCTTCTCTTTTATAAATGTTTGAAATATGTACTTCAACTGTTGGTAGTGCAACAGCAGCTAATGCATCCGCAATTGCTATTGAAGTATGTGAGTATGCTGCTGGATTAATAATAATACCATCAATTTCTCCTAAACATTCTTGAACTTTATCAACAATTTCACCTTCTAGGTTTGATTGAAAGAACTCTAATTCAACTCCATTTTGAGAAGCTGTTGCTTTCATTTGTTCATGAATTTGTTCCATTGACATTGGTCCGTAAATATTTTGCTCTCTAACACCTAACATATTAAGGTTTGGACCTTGTATTACTGCTATTTTCATATTATTATTCCTTTTATAAATTTTAGCTATGATTATATTTAACTTATAGTTAAATAACGCTTGTTAATACACTATATTCAATATCCAAAGGTTTTTATGGAAAATTATATTTTAAAAAATGAAAATGCTATTTATTACGAATGTTCTTATTCTTGTGACAATGTTTTATATTTAAAACTTGGAAGTGAAGCATTTTTCATAACTGATTCTAGGTATATGCAAGAAGCCCAAAATGCAGTTGTTAATGCAAGTGTTATTCAAAGTGCTAATTTAATTGAAGAAGCCCTTCTTATAATTAAAAAATCCAATATCAAAAGTCTTATCTATGATGGCAATGATTTTACGTACTCCTTATTTGCAAAATTAAAACAAGCCTTAGATATTGAGCTTATAAACAAAGAAAAGTTTTCTCAATTAAAACGTATGATTAAAAGTGATGATGAAATTACAATTTTACACAAAGCTGCAAAACTAGGGAGAAAAGGCTTTAATCGTTTTGGCAAATATCTTCAAGACAAGGGTTTTGAACAAAGTGAAAAACTTCTAAATTTTAAAGCTTACGAAAAAATGACCCAAAAAGGGCAATTAGAAGTAAGTTTTGATCCCATTGTTGCTATTAATGAAAATGCAGCAAACCCACATGCAAAACCTACAGATAATATCTTAAGAAAAAACGATTTAATTTTAGTTGATATGGGTATAAAATATAAACGCTATTGCAGTGATAGAACATCTACTTCTTATGTTGATTTTGATACTTTTTCTTTTGGAAGAGAACAAAAATTTTCAAAAAAGAAACATCAAAAAATTTATGACATTGTTTTAAAAGCTCAAGAAAATGCCATATCAAAAGCAAAAGTAGGAATGAAAGCAAATGAAATTGATAATTTAACACGAAGTATTATTGAAAAAGCGGGTTATGGAAAATATTTTATTCACTCAACTGGTCATGGTGTTGGTTTAGATATCCATGAATATCCATTTATTAATGCAAAATCAGAGATTATTATTGAAGAAAATATGGTTTTTACTATTGAACCTGGAATTTATCTTCCCAATGAATTTGGCGTTAGAATTGAAGATACCGTTGCAATTATAAATTCAAAAGCCCATATACTTTAAATTCATTTGAAAAATATAAAAAGTATATTTAAAAAAAATATAAATCTTTAGTAAAATACTAATGATTTATTTGTGAGAGAAATATGAAAAAAAAATTAACACAAAACTTAAGCCTTTTTTATACTAGTAATTACCCAAGAGCCCTAAGAAATAAAAGTAAAAAAAAATATAAAGTAACCTTAGGTATTGGAGGAAACGTGGGGGATGTTAAACAGACTTTTAATAAGTTATTCTTATGTCTAAATGCAGATGCAAGATTTGATGTTTTACGAACTTCTCCTCTTTTAAAAAATCCTGCATTTGGATTCTTGGATCAAAAAGACTTTTTAAATGGTATAATCACCCTTAAAACTAATTTAGGTCTCAACGATTTTTTTAAATCTATGCAGAGACTAGAAATTAGATATGGAAGAAAGCGATCCTTTAAAGATGCGCCTAGAACCCTGGATATAGATATAATATTTTTTGCTAATAAAAAAGTAAATACTAAAAAACTAATTATTCCTCACAAATCTTGGCACAATAGAGAATCAGTTACTATTCCTTTAAAACTCTTGTAGAACAACATGTTGTTCTTTTTAAGACGCCTTTTAGTTGAATTTATTTCAAGGCTAAAAGAAATTATAAAATGTAGGTTCCTTTTAAAAAGGACCTTTTTAAAGGCAAAAAATGAATAAAAAAAAAGTTGTTGTAGGAATGTCTGGTGGTGTTGATTCTTCTGTTACGGCATTACTCTTAAAGCAGCAAGGTTATGAAGTGCAAGGTCTATTCATGCGTAATTGGGAGTATGGGATTGAAGGTAGTCAATGTCCTAACCGTATAGAGTTTGAAGATGCAAAAAAAGTTGGTAAAATATTAGGAATTGATGTAAAAGGCATAGATTTTGTTGAAGAATATAGAACCAAAGTATTTGATGTATTTTTAGAAGGTTTGAAAAAAGGTCTAACTCCTAATCCAGATATACTTTGTAATCGTGAGATTAAATTTAATGTATTTTTAAATGAAGCAAAAAAAATGGGTATTGATACGATAGCTATGGGGCATTATGCCAAAATAGATGCATATAATGATCATCATGTACTTGCAACGCCTAAAGATAATACAAAAGATCAAACGTATTTTTTACATGCATTATCAAGTACACAATTATCACATGCTGTATTTCCACTTGCCAATTTAACAAAAAAAGAAGTAAGAGAAATAGCCAAAGAGCATAATCTACCTGTAAGTGATAAAAAAGACAGTACAGGAATTTGTTTTATTGGTAAACAAAAATTTGATGAATTTATTACCCAACATTTAAAAGCCATTCCTGGAGATTTTATAGATGACAAAGGAAAAATAATAGGAAGACATAAGGGTCTTATTTGTTACACCTTAGGTCAAAGGAAAGGTATTGGTATTGGAGGTATGAAAGAGACTGAAACAGCTAATAATACCCATAACCCTTGGTTTGTAGCCCAAAAAGATATTGTCAATAATACATTAACTATTGTACAAGATACAAATCATCCTTTGCTTATGAACCAAAACGTTGAAGCCAGTCATATGCATTGGGTATTAGATAAAGCTCCAAAGATTGGTGATAAATTAATGGCACAAGTTCGTTATCGTCAACAAAAACAAGCTTGTACTGTTACACAAGCTAATGATGGAAAAGTTCTCGTGCGATTTGATACGCCTCAAAGAGCAGTGACCTTGGGACAGAGTCTTGTTTTATATGATGGTGAGTATTGTTTAGGTGGCGGATTTATAAGTGATTACTCTTAATTAACAATAGCAATTAATTCTAAAAAATATTGGGGATGACAGTCCCCAATGCTATTAAGTACAATCATCTCAAATTTTACAAGTTATAAAAAATAAAACATTATCTGATAATTTTAAAATACTATATACACATATCGTTGAAAAGAAGATAAGATTTTACGATTAATGGTTCTAAAGACCCCTATTTTGAAAAGAGTTAAATCCTAAAACCGTATAACAACAATTTATTTAGAAAATCCTTCTTTACGGTAATAGATCTCAATCAGCAGTATTTTATATTGATCAAAATTCATTGTTTCAGGATGAATTGCAGGAACAAAATAAATATTTTAAGTGTATGCTTAAAATATTTATACTTAAAAAAGTTATTAATTAGCAAAAACTTCTATATAAACATTAGAAATTAATTACAAATATACCTAAAATATAAAGCTATATTACCCCATAAACATTTTTTACTTCATTCAATTGAATTAAGAGTTTTTTAGATATAATCGCATGATAATTACATGGTAAAAAGGAATTTTATGAGCGGCTTTAAACTATTTAGCGGTACTGCAAATAAAGCATTTGCAGACGAAATAGGAAAATATTTAAATGTAGAAGTTGGTGATGCTAGCGTTAGACAGTTCTCAGATGGTGAGATTTCAGTACAAATTACTGAGAGTGTTAGAGGTCATGATGTATTTATAATACAACCTACTTGTGCACCAACTAATGATAATTTAATGGAATTATTAATCATGATTGATGCTTTTAAAAGATCAAGTGCAAAATCTATCTCTGCTGTTGTACCTTACTATGGATACGCAAGACAAGATAGAAAGGCAGCTCCAAGAGTACCAATTACTGCAAAATTGGTTGCTGATTTATTAGAAAAAGCTGGAATTGATAGAATTATTACTGTTGATTTACATGCCGCTCAAATTCAAGGTTTTTTTAATATTCCTGCAGATAATTTATTTGGTTCTATATTATTTGTTGATTATATTAAAGCAAAAAACTTTAAAAACCCAATTATTGCAAGTCCTGATATTGGTGGGGTTGCTAGAGCTCGTTCTTATGCTTCAAAACTAGGTTATGACTTGGTTATTGTTGATAAAAGAAGAGAAAAAGCAAATGTTGCAGAAGTTATGAATATCATTGGTGATGTTGAAGGTAAAGACGTTATTTTAGTTGATGATATGGTTGATACTGCAGGCACACTTGTAAAAGCAGCAGCGGCACTTAAAAAAAGAGGCGCTACTTCAGTAATGGCTTGTTGTACTCACGGAGTATTATCAGGAAAAGCTTATGAAAATTTAAACTCAAAAGACTTAGATGAATTGGTAATTTCAAATACCATTCCTTTAAAACAAGAGCATGATAGAATCACTGTATTAAGTGCAGCTAATATCATGGGTGAAGCTATTTATAGAATTCACAATAATCAATCAGTGAACTCTATCTTTTTATAAAATATTTTAAAAGAACAAAGATTTAAATTTGTTCTTTTAAATACGCCCCTCCCCTAGTTATTTGAGTACTTTCCGTCATAAAAGTTTCTAATTTTCTACATATTTGTCATAATAATTTAATATATTATTTACTTTTGTTATAATATAATAATCAAAATTAAACAAAGGCTTGAAATGAAAAAAATATTATTAAGTACACTATTAACAGCAGGAATATTATTATCAGCAGACTCAGACTATCCACATGAAGTAAGTTTATTATTGGGTGGAGCGCTTACAGAAGGTAATTTAGAACTTGAAAGAAACTATGCAAACATTGGCTTAAGCATAGGAACAAAACTAGACAGTACAATTTTTGACCAAATTGAATTTGGTGTTTTAAAAAGTATTCAAGATGTAGATATAAAAAACTCTACACAAGATACATCCGTATTACGAGTATTTACAAATGTTATAAAAGATTATCCGCTTAATGACACTTCTTCTTTTTATGCTTTAGTTGGTATTGGAGTAGAGTCTTTTTCTAATAGTTCACGCAATGAAGATGGTTTATTTGCAAACTATGGACTTGGATATAAATACAAATTTACAGATAGAACTTCTTTGAAGATGGATCTTAGACATTTAATTGAAGCAGATCATGGAGATAACAACTTATTATATACAGTTGGACTTTCTTATGGGTTTGGTCAAAAAGCTAAAAAAATGCCAGTTATGGTGGAAAAAGAAAAGCCAATGACAAAAGCAAAACCAATGATGAAAAAAGTAAAAGATGTGTATATTGATGATGACAATGATGGTGTATTCAACCGTCACGATCAATGTTTAAATACGCCTGCTAATACGCGAGTTAGTATTGATGGTTGTGCAAAAGTAATGAATTTAAAAGTAAATTTTAATACGGATTCAGATGTAATGAATAAAGATTATTCAGAAGTTCTAAAGAACTTTGCTTTATATTTAAATGCATCTAAAAAAAGTGCTACTATTGCAGCACATACAGATTCAAGAGGAAGCGAAGCATATAACCTTAT
>Ga0105355_10002124_pt1 | contig 18055 bp, 11 predicted proteins | sample GOMGulsemesocosm_2_FD_83508 | JGI IMG/M metagenome (GOLD analysis project Ga0105355, IMG submission 83508) | Methane-oxidizing microbial communities from mesocosms in the Gulf of Mexico - GOM9C Gulf of Mexico | ecosystem: Environmental > Aquatic > Marine > Cold seeps | place: Gulf of Mexico... | reverse complement strand
TTTATTTAACCTTAGTTACTATATCTATATAAAACGGAGAATAATTTTGCTTCGGCAAACACCTTACAATAATTATTACCGGCTCTTATTAAAAAGTGGTGACATATTCTAATTTAATATTTTTCGCTTGTAAAGGTAACATAATTAAAATGACAGTATATTGCGGTGGTTAAATCGCTAAATGACAGGTAAAATCGCCTTATTATACTTTAGGTGTTGTTAGGCAAACTGTAATTATGCGTATTTTAGGTATTGAAACCTCTTGTGATGAAACTGGTATTGCCATTTATGATGATGTGCAAGGCATTATGGCGCATCGTTTGTATAGTCAAATTGCGGTCCATGCAGATTATGGTGGTGTGGTGCCTGAGCTGGCTTCTCGAGACCATGTTAGGAAAACCATTCCTTTAATAAAAGAAGTGCTAGCAGACGCCAATTTATGCCCAGAAGATTTAGATGGTGTTGCTTATACTGCGGGACCTGGTTTAGTTGGCGCTCTATTAGTTGGCTGTTCAATAGGGCGTAGTTTAGCGTACGGATGGGATTTACCTGCAGTTCCTGTACATCATATGGAAGGACACCTTCTGGCACCTATGTTAGAAGACAATGTGCCAGAATTTCCTTTTGTTGCTTTACTCGTTTCTGGTGGTCACACCATGTTAGTTCGAGTCGATGGAATTGGACTGTACAAATTGTTAGGTGAGTCAGTAGATGATGCTGCGGGTGAGGCATTTGATAAAACAGCGAAATTATTAGGCTTGGATTACCCTGGCGGACCGGCATTATCAAAAATGGCAGAAAACGGCGATCCTACTCGCTTTAAGTTTCCTCGTCCGATGACAAATAAACCGGGATTAGATTTTAGTTTCAGTGGTTTAAAAACCTTTGCCGCTAATACCGTTAGAAAAGAATTGCAAGGAAATGAAGAAGAAGGCAGCTACCAGCAAACTAAAGCTGATATTGCTTTTGCCTTTCAAGATGCAGTAATTGATACTTTATCAATAAAATGTCGTAGGGCATTAAAAGAATGCCAATTAAAACGTTTGGTTATTGCTGGTGGTGTTAGTGCCAATACAGAGTTGAGAAAAAGCTTAGCAGCGGTTATGGATAAACTTGGTGGTGAAGTTTTTTATCCTCGCCCAGAGTTTTGTACTGATAATGGTGCGATGATAGCTTATGCGGGCTTACAAAGACTAAAAGGTAATATTCCACAAGATTTAACCTTTAAGGCAAGTCCTCGTTGGCCTTTAGATAGTTTAGCCGCCATTTCAAGCAAGTAACAAGTAAATACTGGGTGTCTTTTAGGTTGAAGTTTACTTTGAGACTTACCTTGTATTTTACGTTATTTTATTTTACTTTCAGTGCCCTTTATCAAACGGACAATATTTTCTTTGTGCCTAAAAATAATTAAAGCAGATAACATTAATACCGGATACAGATAGGTAGGTTTGAGCAACCAAGTATAAAATGGTGCGAGTGATACCGTTACTATAGCCGCCAAGCTGGAATATTTAGTTGATTTAGCGACCCCTGCCCAAGTTATAATCAATAGTGAAGCCAGATCGAATCCTATCGGTAATAAAACCCCAAAGGCTGTAGCGACAGCTTTCCCTCCTTTAAAGCCAAAGAAAATGGGGTACATATGGCCCAAACAAGCAGCAAGGGCAATAATGCCCAAATAAATAGGCTCAATACCTAAAAAATATGCAGCCCAAACAGGAATTGTGCCTTTTAAAATATCGAATAATAAAACAATTGCGGCGGTAAACTTATTGCTAATCCGTAATACATTTGTTGCGCCAGGGTTATTAGAACCAGCTGTGCGAGGGTCGGGTAACTTAAGCAAGCGACATATTAATATGGCACTAGATATTGAGCCTATAAGATAAGCTGCAATTGTCATCGCAATTATTAATAAAAATATCATTTGAATGCTTGGCTGTTCTTTTGACCACTGGTTCACCATTGTATCTTGTTCTGATCCAACTTTGCCAGTCACCGAGAAGAATTTATAGTCAAATGAGCTAATTTGTTGGTCTTTCTGGTGTTTTACCATATTTCTGCTAATTTTATTTTATGCATTATTGGAATAAATTAGGGATGATCTTTCTTATATGACCAGTGTAAAAAAAAACCATCGAAGTTTTTTTACTTCGTTTAACCGAATTCATGCTATTTTTTTAGTACTTTTCATATGCTTATTGCCAGGGCTGTTAAATATACTTGGTTTAGATTTCTCTTCTGTCAAAACTCCTATTTCAGAAGAAAAAATTGCCAATAATAGTATTAGTGCAAACGATTTGTTTTATGCCTTAAGTGGCGCACTTCACCATGCCATTTTAGAATGGTCAGCGGTAATCGTTGCCATGTTAGTGTTTATTGTTTCTCTGGTGCATTACCGTGTTCGAGGAGATATGGCCATTCCTATCATTGGAATGGCACTTTTATGTGCAGGTGCCGTAGATGCCTTTCATACGTTAGCTGCAACTAGGATCATTGAAGCAAACGCTCCAAATACAGACTTTATTCCTTTTACTTGGGCTTTTTCACGAATTTTTAACGCATCGATAATGATAATTGGGACTTTGTTAAGTTTGTGGATCCATCAAAAAAAACTGAAAAACACCCAACCTAATAGTGAATTGTCGAAAGATGATGAATACAACAACCGCAAAGAATTAAAAATACTCTTTTTTATTGGGGTTTGTTTTTTCGCGAGTGCTTATTTTCTTGTGCATTTAGCCGCCAATAGTGAAAATTTACCACAAACCATGTTTAAAGGTGCTTTAATCACTCGTCCATACGATGTATTACCTTTAGGTTTGTTCTTTTTCGCTGCTGCATTATTTTGGAATTTATATCGCATTAACCCCTCTTTGGCAAAATTTGGATTGCTGTTAAGTGTTATTCCTGAACTGACAACTCAAATTCATATGGCCTTTGGCTCAACAGCGTTATTTGATAATAACTTTAATATCGCCCATGCCTTAAAGGTGATCGCTTACGGTTGTGTTTTTATTGGTATTGTTTTTGATCTTATTACAAGGCAATCGTTAATGACGCTTGATATAACATCAGAAAATCAAGCATTGCCGCTTAAAGACGAAGTAACTGATGATTTAATAGATATTGGTAAAGTAAATGTGCCTTTAAGCTTACAAATTCCAATTGCCGCTTTTAGTTTAGCATTGAGTATTGCTGTTTTAGTGAGCGTTTTGTTTTATTCCGAAAGCGAACTGTTATTAAAGCAACAAGAAAGTAGAGAGTTGGCGATAGAGACAGAATTGATAGAGCCGATGATTGAACAACTTTATGAAAAAGCTAGGACTGATATTCTATTCTTAAGTAAGTTGCCTTCTATAGCTTATCTCATTAAGGCCAAATCTAGACCTGAAACATTGAATCTTCCATTATGGCAAGAGATCGTTGGAACCAATCTTGTTGAACTTATTAACGTTAATCCATTCTATCATCAAATTCAGTTTATCGGATTAGCCGATAAAGGTAGAGAAATCATTAAGGTTGAAAGAAATAGCCATATTTCAGAAAGCTTTGGCTTTATTACACCCTTATCGAGATTGAAGCAGCGGGGTGAGAATACATTCTTTAAGTCCTCTCTAACTACGGACTTTGGCCATGTAAATTTTTCAAAGATCAGTTTAAATAAAAAGCTCGGCGAAGTTGTCAGGCCCAACAAAGCACTGTTGCAGGTGAGTACGCCTATTTTTGATGACTCAACAGAGAAGCTTTTTGGCGTTTTGATTATTGATATAGACTTTGGTTACTTTAGTCAGGACTTAAAGAGCAAAGAGCTGTCTAGGTTGTCATTTTACTTGGCTAATCAACAAGGTGACTTCATCTTTCATCCCGACGTTGATAAAACATTCGGTTTTGACTTGGGTCAAAGACACTTTATGCAAAAGGAATTTCCACAATTGGAGTCGGCCTTTCAAGAAAACTTAGGCAAGCAGTCTTTAATCAACTTAACTATAAATGAAAAAAGATCTACAGCTCAGTATAGTTATTTGCTACTAGATAAATTTGAAAGTGAACATCCACTTAGATTACTTGTGTTGGGGGATAGTAGTGTTTTTCATAATGCGCTTGAAACCTTTAAAACACGCAGCGTTTTATTGGGGTTAGCACTCGGTATTGTCGCTCTTGGGCTTGCTATTGTCGCAGCTCGGCGTGTTACCAGTCCATTGAGTGAGATTATTCAATCATTAGAGAATTATCAAAACACAGGTAAGGTTGAAAATTTACCTGTAAAAAGTCGTAATGAATTTGGCGTTCTAGCCCGTAATTTTCATAACTTATTCGCTCGAATAAGCCATGCTATGGTAAAACAAAAGCAATTGGCAGACGATGCAGAGCGAGCTGCAGAAAAAGTGAATGCAGTTTTCGAAAGCGCAGCGGACGCTTTTATTACATTTAATGAACAAGGTTATATTCAGTTTTTTAATAGAGCAGCAGAAACTATGTTTAATTATGGCCAAGTTGAAATTATTGGTCATCCGATTAAAACGCTAATGCCTGAACTTGCATGTTCTTTAGTTGAAGGAAGTGTTGTGTTCAAAACAAGTGAAATACTCTCTTCGACAAAAGAGTTAACCGCATTACGTAAATCAAGTGAGGTTTTTCCTATTCATTTGGCTATATCTGAAATTCAATTGCAACAAGGAAATATTTTAATCGCAATCATTCGAGATAAGTCTAAAGAACAAGTTATAGAGCAAGAACGAGCACAAAGAGAACTCGAAATACAGCAGATTAATAAGCGTATTGCCTTGGCAACAGAAGCTGCGAGTATAGGCGTCTGGGAATATGACTTAGCAAGTGATGTATCTGATTGGGATGAGCGTATGTTTAGCTTATATGGTATTGAAAAAAGTGACTTTAGTGATCACAAAATAGACTGGCTCAGCTTCGTTCATCCCGACGATGTCGAATCTGCACTTGCTGTAATGAGTAATGCAATAACAGAAAAGAAAAATTTCGAAGATGAATATCGAATAAAGCTACCTTCCGGAGAAGTTAAATTTATCAAAGCCGTCGGTGTAGTAAATTGTGATGACAAGGGCGACGCCGTTCAATTGATCGGTGTAAATTACGACATAAGTAAAGTGAAGGTTGCAGAACAAGCTCATATCCAAGCCAAAGAACTGGCTGAAGATACTGCTCGACATAAGGCCGAGTTTTTGGCAAGCATGAGCCACGAAATTAGGACTCCGATGAATGGCGTATTAGGAATGTTAGGATTATTAATGCGAAGTGAACTTACCGATGAACAACGTCATCGAGCCAAGTTAGCGAATTCGAGTGCTGAATCTTTATTAACGTTAATTAATGATATATTAGACTTTTCAAAAGTAGAGGCGGGGAAACTAGATCTAGAAATTTTAGACTTTGATATTCGCAGCTTATTAGGAGAATTTTCTGAAACTATGGCTTTTCGATGTCAAGACAAAGGGTTAGAAATTATCTTAGATGTTAGCCAAATAACCTTTAGCCATGTTAAAGGAGACCCAGGACGCATTAGGCAAATATTATCTAACTTGGTTGGTAACGCGATAAAATTTACTGAACAAGGAGAAATAGTCATTCGAGCACAAGTGCAGTTGTTGGAAAATCAAGAGCTGTTATTTACCTGTAGTATAAGTGATACAGGCATAGGTATTCCTGAAGAGAAATTAGCGGAGATATTCGATTCTTTTAGTCAAGTTGACGCTTCTACAACCCGTCAATATGGTGGGACTGGTCTGGGTTTAGCCATCAGTAGACGTTTATGCGATTTGATGGGCGGTGAAATTGATGTCGAAAGTGAAGCTAAAAAAGGTAGCTGTTTCACTTTTAAACTTACTTTAGCAAGGAGTAATCAAGGAGGGGAGGTTATTCCAGATGTTAATATAAAAGGTGTAGAGTTGTTAATTGTTGATGATAACAAAACGAACCGTGAAGTATTAAGGCAGCAACTTGAATTATGGGGAGCGAATGTAACTGAAGCTGAACATGGACTTGTTGCACTTGCGATCCTTGAAAAAGCCAGTCGACCTGATTTTAAAGTTGCCTTTTTGGATATGCAAATGCCCTATATGAATGGTGCAGAATTAGGACAACACATTAGACAATTATCGCACTTAAAAGAGTTGAAATTAGTGATGATGACCTCTATGGCATCTCGTGGCGATGCTAAATACTTTGCCGATTTAGGTTTCGACGCCTATTTTCCCAAACCTGCCACCACTTCCGACTTATTCGACACCTTAGCATTAACGTTAAATAACAGTGAATTAATTGCCAAAGCGGAGCCATTGATCACGCATCATTACTTGCAAGGGCTTAATAGAAAACCTAGCAGTAGAAATGATGTAGAAATGAAGAACGTAACTGAGACTTACTTTCCTGAAAATGAGCAAAGAGGTAATGGAAAGATATCGAGTGGAAAAAACTTGGAAAAATGCCGCTTATTGTTGGTTGAAGATAATAGAATTAACCAAGAAGTCGCTCGATTCATTTTAGCTGAATTCGGTGTTAATGCCGATGTGGCTGCCGATGGGCTTGAAGCATTGCAATCATTAAAGGTCGCACTATTAGATATGCCATATGACCTTATTCTAATGGATTGTCAGATGCCTGAGATGGATGGTTATCAAGCGACAAAGGCAATTCGTGCAGGCGATGCAGGCGACTATTACATAAATATTCCAATAATTGCCATGACGGCAAATGCAATGAAAGGCGATAAAGAAAAATGCATTAATGCGGGAATGAACGATTATTTATCTAAACCTATAGAGCAAAAGCTATTAAGAAAGAAATTACGGTATTGGTATAAATCGACAGAAAGCAGCACCACCGAAGTAGAGCGGAATTTAGAGGGTAAATCACACGATAACTTAAATGACAGTTCAAATAATAATTCAGGTAACAATACGGATATATGCTCAAATAATAAACTTGATAACAGTGACAATATAAATATCGATACTGCAAACGGTGTTCTACATTGGGACAAATCAGCTTTATTAAAAAGAGTAAGCAACAATGAAAAAATGGCGCAGAAACTTATTGAATTATTTTTACAAGAAATGCCAAATGAAATTGAACAGTTTAGCCAAGCTTATCGTGATAAAAGCGAAAAAAACTTACTTGCTTGTACACATAAAATAAAAGGGGTTTGTGCTAATGTTAGCGCTAAAGATCTTAATCAAAAAGCAGTAACGTTAGAAAGTGCAATTAAAAGTAACGAAATGAACGCAGAGCATTATCACACTTTCATCAGCAGCTACCAATCTATTCGCCAGTTACTAGAAAATGAACTAAGTCAATAAACTGAACAGGGTAAATCGTTGATTGTTCATGGTCATATTTAAATTATTCTCTTAATTCTTTGCTTATCTCATTGCTTATTACTTGCGCATAGGTAAAATCCCCACGTTAACTAGATGCAATCGCGTTACTTAATCATTGAAAGTCACTCAAATTTTACGGTAAAAGCATGGATAAAGTATTTATAAAGGGTTTGTCAATTCAAACAACTATTGGTTTCTTTGCATGGGAAAAAGAAATTAAACAAACTTTAGAGCTTGATGTAGTAATGGCATGGGATATACGTCCAGCGGCCCTAAATGATGAGCTTGATAAAACCTTAGATTATGCGGAACTATCGATTGTTATCGAAGAGTTTGCTAATAAAAATCCTGTTGATTTATTAGAAACTCTGGCTGAAAGGCTAGCAAATTTTTTGATGGAAGAATATCAAATACCTTGGCTTAAACTAACTATTCATAAGCCTAATGCTGTGCACAATGCTCGTTCTGTTGGAGTAGAAATTGAACGCGGTTCATGTAACTAATGTCATTAGTTTATATTTCTTTAGGCAGTAATATTAACCGTGATCATTATGTAACACAGGGTTTAAACGCCTTAAGTTGTCATTTTGGCCCGTTAACACTTTCATCATTGTTTGAAAGTGAAGCCGTTGGTTTTTCGGGGACTTCCTTCTATAACATGGTTATAGCAGTAGAAACTAATCAAACGGTTGAACAGGTTGCCAAAATTCTAAGAGATATAGAATACAATAATGGTCGAGCAGTCGATGCGAAAAAATTTAGCCCTCGTACTTTGGATTTAGACTTGTTGCTTTTTGATGATCTAATTTTAACACATCCGGTACAAATTCCTCGTGATGAAATTACAGTAAACGCTTTCGTGCTATGGCCTTTGGCTGAAGTTGCGCCCAATTTGTTTCACCCTATTATTAAACAAACATATGCGCAATTATGGCAAGCATATGATAAAAACAGCCAACAACTAAGGAAAGTGCCACTTAAGTGGAAAGCTTAAGCAAAGTGCATTAATTATATGACAACATTAGAGATTTTGATTTTAGCTTTATTGCAGGGACTGACTGAATTCTTACCTATTTCAAGTTCAGCACACTTAATTTTACCTTCTGAAATTTTAGGCTGGCAAGACCAAGGTTTGGCTTTTGATGTTGCGGTACATGTAGGTACCTTATTTGCAGTCGTCTTATACTTTAGGCAAGAGGTTGCTAGCATGGCCGTATCTTGGGTAGCGACTTTCAAAAATGGATTTAAATTGGCAGATAGTAACGTTGATTTTGATGGTAAACTTGCGTGGTGGATTTTATTTGCCACTATTCCTGCGGGCTTATTTGGTTTGTTGGGCAAAGACTTTATTGAAGCTCATTTACGTTCTGCGTTAGTTATCGCTGCAACGACTTTACTTTTTGGTTTTCTATTAGGGTATGCGGATATATTAGCAGGTAAAAGAACGGCAAATAATAGCAATAAATCAATAGAAAACTTGGGTTTTAAAGGGGCTATGTTAATTGGCTTTGCTCAAGCGGTTGCTTTAATTCCTGGTACTTCTCGTTCGGGTATTACTATGACTATAGGTTTGTTTTTAGGATTAAGTCGAGAAAGTGCTGCGAGATTTTCTTTTTTATTATCGATTCCTGCAATCGCTATGGCGGGCAGTTACTTAACCTTAAAGTTAATTACGTCAACTGAGGCAGTTGATTGGCAGGCTATTGGTTTAGGTAGTGTTTTGGCATTTGTAAGTGCCTATGCTTGTATCCACTATTTCTTAATATTACTTGAAAAAGTTGGCATGATGCCATTTGTTATCTATCGTTTAATCTTGGGTGTTGCCTTGCTCTGGTTTGTTTTGGCATAACTATAATTTGAAGAGATTAATTCAAAAAGGACTTTAATTATATTTTTTCATCCCCAAATTAACTTTAATCGCTAAATTAGTAAAAATGGAAAGCTCATGAATGCAAATAGTGTCGTTATCACTTTAGAAAACTTTCAACAGGTCGTTTTAGAAGAGTCCAAGACTAAACTTGTTTTAGTGGATTTTTGGGCAACACAAGTACCCGAGAGTGCTGAGTTAAGAGATAAACTTTCCACATCAGTTGCCGCTTTTGGTGAACATATAATTTTTGCCAGTGTAGACTGTGAATCTCAACAACAAGTCGCACAACAATTTGGTATTCAAGGTTTACCTACGGCCATCATGGTTAAAGACGGTCAACCGATAGACGGAATTTCTGGTCCACAAACAGATGAGACCATTAAAGAATTTTTAGATAAACATTTGCCGAAAGAAGAAGATCTTTTACTCAATAATGCTAAAGGTTTATTAAGTGAAAATAAGGCGAAAGAAGCTTTTTCATTTATTGAACAAGCCTATAAGTTAGATAATGAACGTGCTGATATCAAATTAACCTTGGCTGATGTTTACCTTCAAACAGGTAAGATAAGCGAAGCCGAGACTTTACTAGCCAGCATTAAGATGATCGATCAAGAGAGTGAATATCAAAGCTTAATGTCAAAATTGGAACTGGCGAATCAAGCGGCTGATTCTCCTGAAATCAAGGCCCTAGAAAGTAAAATATCTCAAGGTGAAAAAAGTCTCGATATTCATCATCAATTGGCCGCGCAATATAGCCAAGTTAATCGTCATGAAGACGCGTTGGTTTTATTGTTTAGGTTAGTACAAAGAGACAATGCAGATACTTTAAGTAAGCAGCTATTGTTAGATGTTTTAAGTGGCTTACCTGAAGGTGATACTTTATCTACCAAATATCGCCGTAAGCTTTATACGTTAATGTATTAGCCTGTTTTTAATGTATGCACCTTGAGTTATGACGAGGTGTTTTTATAGCCGTCATTCCTGAGGTGTTTATTGAATCAACAGATATTCATTCAATAAATAGAATGTAGAAAATAATAAATAGAAAACAATTTAAAGCTTACTGCAATAATGACGAAAGATTAGATAACCCTTTCTACAAACCAAAACAATCCAATTAAAGCGATTAACAATGAAGCGGGTTTGATCACGCGTTGACGATACCAATCTTTATTTCTACACCAATATAATAACCCTACCGCCAAAAGTATTACGGACACTTGGCCGATTTCAACACCGATGTTAAATGCTATTAAGCTCATTATAAATTGGGAGGGTGCTAAACCCAATTCAAGTAAAACAGCAGCAAATCCCAAACCATGTAGTAAACCAAATATAAAAATAACGGCAAGGCGCCATTGCTTCAATTTTTCAGCATATAAGTTCTCTATCGCTACATAGACAATAGATAATGCAATTAATGGCTCAACTATTGAGCTTGATATGTTGATAATTCCGTAAATGCCTAATGCTAAAGTTAGGGTATGAGCCAAGGTAAAGGCACTGATCTGCCATAGCAATGTCGAAAGTTTGGTTGCCAATAGAAATAAGGCCAATATAAATAAGATATGGTCTAATCCTTTGGGAATTATGTGCACAATACCTTGATAAACAAAATCCAAAAACTGATTCGTTTTTACTAGTAATGGATTTATTTTGTGTTGGCTGCCACCATTAAATTTATCGAGTAATATAGGAGGGCTAAGTTGTCCTTTTTCGATAAATATTTGTACAGGCTTAGTAATCACTAAAACCGTATCAGACATTATCTCAGGTAGTCTTACGGATAACTTTATCTTGCTTTGATCATATTTACCAAAAGCAGAATAGTTGACTAAGAAACTGGTATTTCTCTTGTTAAATAACTGCCTGATCTCACCTAAGGTTGGACCTTGAATTGTCAGTTTATCTGCTACTTTTGAGTTGAAGCTAACAGAGGTGTTTTCTTGAATATAAGTGTTTGCACTTTTTAGCGTAGCCATCAATGACTTTAAAGTCATAGTTCTAATATCATTGATTAATTCATCGTTTTGGCTGCTAAGTCTTGCTTGCTGCTGAAGTAGGTGAACAATGTCTACTTTTAAGGTGATGCGGTATTCGTCCTCCGACAATAACTCGATAAAAGCTTGGCTTTTTTCATTTACATGGCCGTACGATAAAGTAGAAAATAAAAATAGCCAGAAAGGAAATAACGAAAATTTCGCAAGCATATAGATAATCAATAAGGGGACGATAGCGCTAAGGTAATTGATTTCGGGCAATTTGCCAATAGCGCTCTAGAAATTTAACTTAAGTCTTCATATTATCGGGGTAAATAAGCTATTCGCCAATAACCCTCTAGCATATCTAACATTTCGCAAAAATTAGCACCAACTTCATCTTTAACAAAGTATCCAGCAATTTGTTGATTGAAAGCCGCCGTAATATCCTCCTCTGCATGTGAAGTTGTTAAAACAAAAACAACGCTAGATTTAAGTAGTTCGTGGTTACGAATCGATGTTAAAAATTCTAAGCCATTCATTCTTGGCATTTGCAAGTCTAACAAGATGATATAGGGAGAGGATATCTTGCCATTTTCAAGAAGCTCTAACGCTTCTATACCGTCGTTAGCCCTCACTATAGGGTTAGCTATCCGTCTTTTTTTAAAACTTCTTTCCATGCCTTTTGCATCGACATCATCGTCTTCAATCATTAATATTGTCAGTTGTACTTGGTCATTCATAATAGTGCTTCCTTTTTTATTATTAATTTATGTTAGTTCTGTCTCTAAGGTTATTGCATTCCCTTTTGCTAAAGTTTTATCTGTCGACATGGGCCAAGTGATAATTATTCCAGTACCTCGCTTATCATTGGAGTCTATGAATAAAGAACCTCCGTGATAGGAAACTGTTTTCTTAACCAAGGCTAAACCCATACCACTTCCCTCTGTTTTATCCCTTGATTGTAGTGTTTGGAACATTTCTACGGCTTTACTGTGTAAATTGGTTGGGATACCGGGGCCATCATCTTGTATTCTCACGTGATAATTATCTGATGAAGTTGTTAAAGAGACTGTAATATGGCCAGTTGGTTTATCGTGATGCTTGATGGCATTGGAAATTACATTTCTGATCACTAGTTCAAATGGAACTTTTGGCAAGACCATATCAATGTCATCAGCTTCGCACGTGAAGCCGTCACGATTGCCTTGCAAGTCAAATATACCCGTGGTGAGCTGAGCGAGGTTAATTTCTTCTACAAGATAATCTTTTCTGCCTGCACGAGAGTATTCAAGTAAATCATTTAATAGGGCAATCATCCGCTTGCTTCGACTCTTAAGTAGTATTAAGTGTTCTTTAGAGTCATCAGGCAATACATGGTAACAGTCTTCTTCAAGCCAGCTTACAAGTTGGCTAATACCGTTTAATGGTGACTTAAGATCGTGAGAAGCAACATAAGCGAATTGATCAAGTTCTGTGTTTGCTTGTTTAAGCTTACTGACTTGATTAGATAAACTTTCTTTTGCTTGAAACAATTTTTGACTGTTGAGTTTGTCTGCAGTGATATCCGTTCTTATTGAGATGTAACTTTCTGGTTTCCCCTTTGCATTTAAAAATGGCACTATTGTGGTATTTACCCAGTAAAGCCTCCCATTTTTTGCCTTGTTACAGATTTCACCTTGCCACGCTCGACCACTGGAGATAGTTAGATACATTTCTTTAAAAAAAGCGCGATCATGTGATCCTGAATTTAGAATTCGATGATTTTGCCCCATCAGCTCTTCTTTACTATAACCACTAACCTGAGAAAACTTCTCATTAGTATATTTTATGTTGCCTCTAACATCAGCAATAGAAACAATTGCATGTTCATCTAGGGCATTTTTTTGTTGCTTTAATGCCTTATCTTGTTCGGTTTTTGTTACCAGTAAGTTATGAAAACTTCTCGCTAATACGCCACTTTCGTCTTGAGCGTTAACAGGTAATTTTTTCACTTTACCTGTATGGCTGTACCTAACCAATTCTCCTGTTATTATTTGTAAAGAAGTTGATAATTTCCTGCTAATTAACAAAGCGATAGCCAGTGCGACAATAGCAAGTGCGAAACCAATTAATAGACTTCTATTTCTAAATGTCGTTATTTTCGAAAGTAGAGTTTGATCGTCTAATTTTATAAACAGCCGCAATAAGACTTGTTCATTTATTGAGTTTAACTTGATGGTTCTGTAATGCCCTATAATTTCACTATTTGACAAATCATCTTTGAAGAAACTGGTTTGTAACCCTAGCTGAAATATTTGCTTATTAGTGGCAATCGCCTGCGCAATCCCCGGAAATAATTGCTGCAATTTTAATGGTGTTTCTTTAGTGGTATTTATGAAATTACTATCAGTGTTTATTGTGTGATTCTTATTAGAGGCACTACTTTGATAAATAATATCCCCGGTATTGTCGGCAAGGTAGATATGTTTATCACTGAACTTGGTAAGTTTTAACTTCTTTAGAAATAAATTTAATCTGAGTTGTAATTGTTTACTCGTAACGTCATCTTCGACAAAGGGCTTAATGGGTGCTTGATCTATTTGTGTTGAACTGGCCTGTAATTTATCTATCTTTGTATTTTTAAAGAATTCTTGAGTGAAAAGTTCAATAAAATCTCCATGGCTGGCGAGTTCATTAAGCCGTTGTTCTTTAGCTAATCTTTGCGTATCTATGTTGTAAATACTACTCACTAATAAAGTAATAATTATAGCCAATGCAAATATAGAACCAGAGATAACTAAGCTTTGTGGGTATTTGGCAATACCGATATCCAATAGCTTTTCAGTATGACCTTGTTGCCATTTTTTTTTCTTCGATTCATTGACATTATTGGTAGAAGTGTCCGGTTTTCGTGTGCCATCGACTTCAAATGAAAGGTGAGGTTTTTTAACTATACTCCCTTGGGAAAGACTCGCTAAAAGACCAAATGTTATTATTGAATAGGCAACTATTTTTAAAAAGTGGGCGATATTAAAGTGATTATCGAATAAAGCTGTAGACCCAAAACTCATATGTAATTGCGTTGCAATTTCAGGAATAATACTTAGTAATAATGCAAACTTTAACAATGAGAATTTTTTCTTATACCATAACCAAACCAATGAGGCTGAAAAAACGAACAACGCCAAGGGTACAACATCGTATGGGCGGGTAATAAAAGCATTACTAAAGGTCGTTTGAGGTAAATTTTGGCTGGTTGCTGCTATAAATACGGCACTAATTGCAAAAGTAATAAATGACAAACTAATAAATGTTAATAATGTACTTTGTCTTAAATTAACGTTACCTACATTGAACAACTTATTTTTATGTTCTGCATTATTGCCTATTTTTGCTTCAATGTTTTTAGTTACAGCGGGACTTCTAGATAACCACAAGCTTATAAAAATACCGATGATCATTATGGTCGCATTAAATATACGAGAAAATGCCCAAGTAAAGGGAATAAAGTCACTATTGGGTACATTGGCTGAAATTATCCGTGTTGCGGCCAATGTATGAAATGCGTCGGTAAATCCAGCACAAAGAATAGCTAAACCGATTATTGGTACAGAAATATCTCTGTGACGGTAAAAATGAATAAAAGCTGACACTCCACCAATTATTGCAATAGTAACAGCTGTCCATTCGAATAAAGCGTGATGTAAAGCACCTGATAAAGCATAAAATTGTTGGTCTTTATTAAAGGTTTGAGATTCAAGTTGCAGCAGTGTTAGATTAGTCGCTTGAGAAGAAAAATCGACAGAGAATAAATTGAAAAGCAATGGTAATATGCTGGCGAAAATGGTTAATAATAGTAATTTTGTCTTAGTGCTGTCATTCATAGTGTTAAAACTACCTCGAAAATTAAAAAAGGTTATTTGGCTACTTAATTTATTATTTTATGTTTAGTTTGGTGGCTCTTTTTATCACTATAGTGAGAAAAGTCGGCAAGTTTGTCGATTTCTTCCGCCGGCATTGGTTTGGACAAAAAGAATCCTTGAAGCTTTTGAATATTCAATGATTGACACAAAGATAAGTGAGATTTGGACTCTAAACCTTCGGCAACTATGCTTAAATCTAGGTAATTTAACATGGCCACTAAGCTGTGAATTATTTTTTCATTTTCTAATTCATCGCTATTTTCAGGCATTAATGATTTGTCAATTTTCACTGTATCTATCGGGTAATTATGCAGATGGGAAATTGAAGAAAAACCAGTACCGAAGTCGTCTAGCGCTATTGTACAGCCAAGTTGACTGATATTATTAATAATTTGCTCTGTTTGAATGGAATCATCTAATAACGCGGTTTCTGTTAGTTCAAATTCCAAAGTGGAAGCCACGATGTCATTTGTCGAGATACATTTTTTAATATGGGGAAGCAATAAATCGTCAGACAATTGCACGGGTGACAAATTAATTGACATGGTAAGTTTTTCATCGAATTTAGATTGCCAATCTTTTATTTTACTGCAAGCCTGACTAATGACCCAACGACCGATTGGGTTAATAAGTTTACATTCTTCAGCTATAGGTATAAAAATATCTGGAGAAATCAAGCCATTACCATCGTGCCAACGTAATAACGCTTCAAAGCCTATTACTTTAGTCTCTTTTAAACTAAAAACAGGCTGGTAATACATTTCAAACTGGTTGTTTTCCAGTGCTACTTTCAAGGCATTTTCAATTTTATACCGACTTAAAAATTGTTGCTGCATCTCTTCTTCAAAGAAAGCAATTTGATTTCTTCCGAGGTTTTTGGCTTTGTACATTGCCATATCGGCACGTTTGAATAAATCTGACGAAGTAAGTGCGTTATCTGGGAAGATTACGATACCAATACTAGCGCCCATATTGATAAAGGCATTTCCTATTTCAAATGGGCTTTTCATTAAGGTTAGTATACGTAGTGCAACTTTCTCAGCTTCATCTACCTTGTCTAAATGATTCAAAATAATGGCAAATTCGTCACCACCAAGCCTAGCGAAAACTTCAGTGCCTCGTAAGCAAGTGTTTATACGCTTGACTACTTCCTTTAGTAATTTATCACCGACATCATGGCCATGAGTATCGTTTACATATTTAAAGTGATCCAAATCGAAAAGTATTAAAGCCGTCTTGTATTTTTGGCGTTTATTGTTATTAATGATGGTTTTCAATGATTCATCAAAAAAGTATCGATTGGCCAGTTTAGTGAGGTTATCTTGTTCAGCAAGTTGTTTGACCTTTTGATAGCTACTCTTTAATTTACTTTCCATATCAAAGCGAGCTTTGGCATTTAAAATTGCACGACGTAGTCTATAACCTGTTATGTCAGACTTTGCCATAAAGTCCTGCGCACCTGCTTGTAGGCACTGCATTGCCAACTCTTCCTCTTCAGAGGTGCTCATCATGATAATCGCGCTAGCTTTTAAAAGGTTTTCACTTTTAACGGCATCTATTAGTTCAAGCCCATTTTTTCTTGGCATATTATAATCAACTAAGATAGCGTCAAACTCTTGGTTAGATAAAACGGCAAGTGCAGAATCGACGTCTTCAACCTCGGATATTTCACAAAGAGGGTCATTGCGTCTCATAATTCTTTTTATATGTGTTCGATCAACTTGATCATCATCGACAATCAACAGCTTCATTGACATAACTTACCTCTTCCATTGAGTGGAGTGTCCTAATTAAGATCTAATCTTTTAGTTAAGTAGAAATAAGTATAGTCAATATATAGGGTTGCACATTTTTAATTGACGGAAATTGTGATTATGTTAAATTAACTGTTCTTATATACAGTTATTTGTTTGGTGTATCGTTTTTGTTTTGAATTTTTGCGCGATAAAAAAAATAGAAACAATAAGTTAACGAAATCACTTAAAATAAACTCAACCCAAATAGGGCTAAAATTAAGTAGCCAAATGTTATGGATAAATTAAATTTCTCAGGACGTAAAATCATTCATATTGATATGGATTGTTTTTATGCCGCTGTCGAAATGAGGGATAACCCTCTCTACAAAAATATTCCAATAGCCGTAGGTTGGGATGGGCCAAGAAGTGTTTTATGCACAAGTAATTATTTGGCACGTCAATTTGGCGTAAGAGCTGCCATGCCTGTAAGTACGGCAAAGCGCTTATGCCCAAACTTAACCATAGTCAATGGTCGCATGTCTGTGTATCGAGAAGTATCGCAGCAGATCAGAGCCATTTTTTTACAATACACGGAAATAATTGAGCCGTTGTCGCTTGATGAAGCGTATTTAGATGTAACTGACAGTACCGTATGTCACGGAAGTGCGACGTTAATTGCAAAAAAGATAAGAGAGCAAATAGAGCAAGAATTAAATTTAACTGCTTCTGCAGGCGTAGCACCTAACAAGTTTTTGGCTAAAATAGCTAGTGATGAAAACAAGCCTAATGGCCAATGTGTAGTAACTCCTGATGGCATTGCCGATTTTGTCGCTGATATGCCATTGAAAAAAATACCTGGCATAGGACCCAAAACAGCGGAAAAATTAAGTAGTCGAGGTTTTGTCACTTGTGCGGATGTTAGAGCAAGCAACGTAGGTGCATTACAATCAATTGTCGGCAAGTTTTCAAATGCTTTATATCAAAGAAGTTTTGGCGTTGATAATCGTAACTTGGAAGTCAGTCGTATGAGAAAATCTTTAGCGATCGAAACTACATTAGCTGAAGATCTCATTAGTGAAAAAGAGTGTATTAATGTCATTGACGATTTATTTATGAAGTTAAAACAAAGGTTAGAAAAGCATGCAGAGCGAATTATTACCAAGCAAGGTGTTAAATTAAAATTTGCAGACTTTAATCAAACAACCGTTGAACA
>Ga0105355_10002120_pt1 | contig 18061 bp, 12 predicted proteins | sample GOMGulsemesocosm_2_FD_83508 | JGI IMG/M metagenome (GOLD analysis project Ga0105355, IMG submission 83508) | Methane-oxidizing microbial communities from mesocosms in the Gulf of Mexico - GOM9C Gulf of Mexico | ecosystem: Environmental > Aquatic > Marine > Cold seeps | place: Gulf of Mexico... | reverse complement strand
TCCAATTTAGGTTGACCGTTACAGTTTGGGGGGAAGTTACTTTCTGGACAAAAAAATAGACAAACCGAAGTTTGTCTATTTTTAATTACCTTTGTCTAAATTTTAAATACTCGGCTACACACCTGAATACGGACAATAGAGTTGGAAATTAATATAAGCAACAATCAATACCTTACTGATACAGGCTATACTAATAGAGTTGGAAATTAATACGACAACACACCAATAACATTTCACAGAATAAGTCAAAAGAGTTGGAAACAATGGATTTCAACATATTCAACGCTATATAGCGTTAAAAGGTTTGTCTATTTCATGTAGAACACTTTTTCCAGATCTGGCTTAGCTCGATAACACCAAGCCAAATCCCCCAAATATTAGAGCTGTAATTCACTTATAATATGCTTATATCGATCTTATATGAGAAAAGGAAATAATATCTCATACCGTATCATTTACAGGAGTGAATCAAAAATGATGGCCAGTATTGCTCAGGCAAGAACAACGTTGTTGCCTGAGCAATACTTGATAGTGATGTTGATTCAATCCTATGAGTTATGAACACTTGTGTGTTCACCTAAATCGTTGAGACAAGCCGATACCGATTTATATCTCAGAATGGCTTGCCTTTAATTTAAATTAAATCTGAGCATCCGCCAAAACTGAATTCATAATCTACGATATAAAGAAGACTTAGGGCTTGCTCAACACTCTAAATAAGGTGTCGTCTACGCGACACCTATTCTAGTATGAAATGAGCTATAAAAGGTCTGAACTCTTATGAACAAGGGCACAAGCTCTATTGTATAATTCATCAAATGTGATAACTTCGATATCACTGATCGAGCGTCTAAATAGCTCAAATGAACTAAATTTAGATTCATTTATTTCTCCATTCTCATTTCTAAATTCATCTAAAGAACCAATAATAAGGAATGCTTTTGGCTTGTAAAGGTATATGGAATCAGGTTTTTTGAAACCTTTTTCATCATAGAGTGATAGCCTCGAAGATATATTCATTAGTGATTCTTGAACTGTTCGTTGAACTTGAGCTATACCCCCAGAAAATTCATCTGAAATTGCCCAAGATTCAGCTCTGTAAGCTTTAGTTACATTTTTTAGTATCGCTGTTTTATGAGTTTTAATTTCACCAAATGTTAATGTTTGAATAAGTCCTGTTGTTCTTAAAAGAGCATCGACTCTTTTTCCCGCCCCTTTGATATCAAATCCCACAACGGTCTTTTCAAGTTTATCTCCATCCAGAGAAGCATTAAAAATATAGTTCAGCCCAAAGCCAAATATCCATTGATTAGATTCAAAAAATTGTTGCCATAAGGCTTCACAACCTTTCTTTCTTTTACCCAAAGTAGAGTCAACGATGTCATCATCTAGCATCTTTCTAAAAATATCTAATTGCTCAACCCTGCAACTCATTTCAACCAATTCATCTTTTTTTAACCTTCCGTCCAGAAGCATATCCAGTGCTTTTTGAAACGCCTTATTTTCTTTTTCAAGCGCTACAAGCTCTCCTAACATTGATTCTCGCATTGCTTTTGTCCAAGAATCACCTATGTTGATACCTTCTATTCGATCATGAAATTGTCCTAAATTATGCTCTTTAATAATCTTCTGTACGCGAATAAAACTACCATCCTGGAGCGACTCTTCATAAGAATACTCATAAACCAATTTAAATCTATTCTCAACCTCAGATGCCATTCCTCGACTAAAACTTACTTTAAAACAATTAAAGTAAGCCGCAAGATATTCATAAGAAGAATTACATCTGCCTGTAGCCCCTAATTCATCCATTCCATCAAATATAACAATATCATAGCTATTTTCATTAATAACTTTCGATGAAATCAGGTCTAGTAAATCACTACAAATATAAGTCGAGTCTTGTTCTTTTTTGAGTTCTGTTTTTCGAGATATGTTTGCCCCAACATACGAATCATGATTTAGATTGGGTGACACATAAGCGATCCTAGCGGTACTTTTTTTATCTATCTCGTAGCGTACAAAATATTGAGCTAAAAAGGTCTTTCCAGCCCCCCCTGGCATTAGCACTAAAGCGGTATCGCCCCCATGCTCGTATTCTTGAACTATTTGTTGAAATGCAATTTCCTGAGCATTTGTTAATATAATACTATTCATCATTTTCCACTACTATTGGCAAATAAGCACCTAACTCCGAACTAACAAATTTGCAACTACAATGTTCAACCTAAAAAATATTAAACTATGAAATTAGATATAAAATTATAGTTACAAATGTAATTAATCATATTCATTTTTTAAAACTTTAAATACGCCGAAGCAGCTTCTAATGCATTATTAGATTCATTACCTAGGGTTTGGCCAATCAAATTACCTATAACAAGTGGCTCATCATTCTCTATTTTTATATATGGTCCACCTGAACAACCTGGAGTGCTATCATGATCAACAGTAAAACGATCGGATTGATGTGCTAGATTATTTTTATCTTCATTTATCTGAGCCTCAACAATCACTCCAGATAGCTGAGTTAAAGGTGTCGAACCAGCAGCATATCCAAGCCCAATAACATTATCCCCTATCTGTCCTTGGCCTATTTTGAAAAAATCTGAAATTGGAATATTAAACTCACTTTCTACATATGCAGCATCAACAAAGCGAATACTAGGCCAGCCGTTTTGCGTATCATTGTAAGGATGAGCGACAAAGTTAACCTCAACAGGCTTTAAGTTATTTTGGCCATTATGATTAGTAAAATTCACATATAACATTTTCGTTTGAACATCCGTATGTTGCGTACGAATAGCACTAACTAAAACGTGCGCAGCCGTAATGAATTTTTCATCACCATTGCATATAACACCAAAAAGCGTCCCATAAATACTATCAACCATGCTTTCATTATCTGCTACTTCAATCTGACAAATATAATTTTTATACATAATTCACCTTTAAAAATTTAACACCTGTATAGTTAAACGTCTCAATTTATCAAACTAACTTATTGCTAATAAGAGCATCTATGTAACTGAGTATATTAACATTAATTTGGGACAACAAGATAAAATTAACTGTTTTTAGGCAAACCAAAACTTCTTTACTCAAATACCAATAGCACGGTATAAAACATTCCATTTCTAAGCATAAGCAATCAAACTCATGTATCTCAAAACGCCACACACTATATTTGAAATAATTAGTCTGATTTTTGTAGTCTGTATATAAGTAACTGTATACCAGTTATATTATAATCGTCTTCATATTCTCTAGCGCTGGTACTATTTTGAAAAAAGTTCTTTTATTAGGGGCGGGATTCTCTTATGACCTTGGTATGCCTCTTGCCCATGAGTTAACCGATGTATTCCTTAGTGTCCTCAATAAAAAAAACGCTAGGCTACTTGTAGAAGCTGTATACCAAGCAAATCAGAATAGTGGGTCTAGACCAATAAATAAAAAAGCTTTAAATGAGGCTATGCAGCTAGTACTTGATTATAAAGGTCATAACTATGAAGAATTGCTTGCAAGCATAGAAGCTCTAAAGAATATCTACAGTAACAAATCCCAATCCGATAGAGATTCTTATCATCATTTATTTGGAGCTCTTTATAGCTTGATACATATGATATTAAACTGCTACCAGCAACTATCCTATGCCATGATTTATCCTAAAAATAAGCAATGTTTCGGTAATTTAGGTAATCTTCTTTCAGATGAAGAAACATGGGTCTTTACATTAAATCATGATATGTACTTGGAATGCTTAGCTTTAGATCTTGGAATCCCAATTACCTACGGCGATGAGCATCTTATAACATTCCCTAAAAGCAATCTCGAAATGAGAACAACAATAAACCTGACATACTCATTCAGAGACAAATTAACAAGCGTGGGCGGATTTTTAAAAAATCAAAAAGGAATAAATCTGGTTAAGCTCCACGGAGGCTTGTCTGAGCTAGAATATAACGATAATCAGCAGCTTTGTAATCAATCTTTAAATGTTCCAAATTCAATGGAGTTAATGCTTGATTTCATGAATATTCAGGCGATGGGTTACTACGCTAACGGTAAAAAAGTACCGTCAGGAAGAGACCGAGTAATAACCGATTTAAAAGGTGAGCTAGATATAATATGCCAATCAATGCTAACAGGCGGGGGCAAATACAGCATTACAACTAATGATAAAAAAGGTGAAGAAAAACTAAAACTACTTACTGACCAATTAAAAAACACTGACGAATTAACTATTATTGGTTATGGGTTTGGGGATAAACACATAAATAACAGAGTGTCCAATTCAATGGTTTCCAACGAAAAATTGAAGGTCAGGATTGTAGATGCGATTCATAAACCGATTCCCGAATCCTTAGAGCAATTTAATTATGATGGTCGAATAAGGCAGTCCACTTGTGGTGCAGCACATTGGATGGATTATGTAGAAAACGAAGTGTGGAATAGAGATCAGATGTCGATGTTAGAACAAAATAAACACATTCGTGGTGATATATTAAGAGCTGTTAAACGAATGCTGCCTTTTTGATTACAAGAGGCAGTAAAAATTAGCCGTTATCGTACTATAACTATTAAAATCAGTTTTTAGATATGCATAAAGATCATAGGAAAGTTATTGAATTACGAGAAGTAACTAGAAAGATTATCGACTACCATTATGAAAAATATCATTTATGGTATCTCGATATCAATAACCCTTGCGCATAAGCCAGCGAACGAGGTAGCTTCAATCTATCGTGCAATAGCCATCCATGCCCACCCAGTTTTCGATCAATTTCAGACATAGAGTAATATTCATCATTAAGTCCCATCAATTGTGCAAGTACAGCAATATCTCTAGATACCCAATTAACTGATTTACCCTGGCCGCATTGTCGCGGTGCCGGCAAGTTCTCATATAACCATTCTTTGTCATTCTTATAGAGCCACATATAAGCGCGACACTGTTGTTTAATTGTATTGCGGGATAATGATGGGTTAGTTGATATAAACTCGACTAGAGCTTGCCTGTTAACTCTTAGACGATTAGCCATAATAAGATGGTGACGCCATTGCGAAAGTCCTTTATGGCTCTGTATGATTTGCTCAACAGCTGCGACTGAAATATCAAATTCATCGGCTATCGATTGTCGATGCGATCCGATAAAAGCTTTACGCCAAACGTCACGTTCAATACCTGACGTTATGTACTGCCGTCTACATTCAATACAAATTTGGTTACGAAGTGCTAGCTGTTTAATAAAACCCATGCTACATCTAAATTTTGCTGACACCTGCCGCATTGAACAGCCGTCTCGAAGCATACTCAACAAAGCCTCTTCATCAACAATAACCTCTGCGGTAACGACAGGGCTTGGAATAACTTCGCGAAGCGGCCCTCTAAAAAATAACACAGGAGTTCGAGCCAAAAACGCCATCAGCAACACATGTTTAATGTAATGCGTATTATGATTGCTATGTACCAATGATGGTACGAATACAAACTCACTCAACTCTAGAGGTAATACAGGCTCAATCTGATTAAACAACGTTTGCCAGAAATAAATTAAATCTGTTTTAAGTATTTTCCAACGCAAATTACCGCCCTGGGTTAGATAGCCTTTAGACTCCAACCAACATCGATAGTGTTCGCTTAATGCCTCAACCCTAGACATTCGACAAAGATAGGTTTGTAGCTCAATAACAAAAGAAGACAGGTATAACTCTTTTTCCACGATATCTAGACCCGGCATCCCCTTGTCAATAAAAGGTAATTTTAGACTATGGTTAATTCCCCCATCACCGGCTGGTATCTTAATTAATTTCAAACAGTGCACGGGGCATACTGACACTCCTGCTAATTGGTGAGATGTATGCCAATATCCAGAGCCAAATTTCACCTCATCAGCAAGAAAGCATTTTGCACAAAATGAAAAATAGTGACCAATATTTATCTTACAGGATGCTTGCCTGGCACTTCCCCCAATCAAAGATCCTTTACTCCCCAGCATCGTATGCATTAGTTTAAACTTAGCTGATTTACTCGTTAACCCCATTTCAAATAGAGGGTAGCCCGTTGCATAGGTGAGTAGGCTCGCGATATCAGTTTTTGTTGCCTCGCTAATTTGTTGAAGGTGTGCCGGTAACAAAGAATGCAATCTTACCGACTCTGCATCAAATATAATTTTATTCGTTTCTTTCCAGCTCATACTAGTCGAGAACCAGTGTATTCTTGCAACATAGCTGTAAACCGACTCACCTTGAATATACTTAGTAAAGAGCTGGGCCATGCTAACCTACTGTCTCAAGATTTAACGATGAGGCTACCGTAGCCAAATCAATCCCTTGATGCTGCAAAGCAATCATATGCACAAGTGGTATAAGTGGGTCGCCACTAGATAAGCGCAAGCGAGCTTTCCTTATCAAGGGCGAACTCACACCGCCAAAATATGGTTTCGCATTATTGAAGTAACTCAGCAAAGCATTATTATCAAATTCATTTGCCAATGATTTATGCCAACTGCTAATGAGACGATTGGAACTCAAAGTGCCTAATTCACTCTTTTTCAATCCTATTTTTTTACACAGTAAATCGCTTAAAATTTCTAACGATAACGCATTTTCATTCATAGAAAGCCAAATGCTCGTATTCTCAATATCAGCCATCGACTCAGAAAAATAGCCATCGTAACCTGGCATCCATGCAGCACAATTTGGACAGGCGTTATTCAAAGGAGGAAGTATTAAATCTTGTATTTTATTAGCATGGAAACCACACTGTATACAATGCCCAGATAAACCGATGCCATGACGATAACAATGATAAACTCCGGGTAGTTGGTGTTGATGATGATAATATTCAATACCGTACTTAGCCTCATCTTCCTCAACACAATTAATGCACCAGCGCCAATGTTTAACATTCAAGTTACTAACACCACTAATTCTAAGGCTGGACTCTTCGCTTTGCATATAAAGATATTGTTGTTCACGACGATTCAGAAATGGAGATAAATACTGATTTAAACTATTCGTGTATCTACATTTTTCATTTTCAGAAGTATGAAATATCTCATCTAACTTAACGTCATCATCATGCAAAAACCGTAAAGGACTTATCACTTGATTATTCAACCCTAACTGATTGGCCGTCGAGGAAAATGCCGGTGATAAAGCTAATGCATGATAGCGGCCAACGGCCCCATTCAAGCTCTCACCAGGAAGCAAGTTAAAGCGCTTCATGATTGAGTTCCTTTTTCTATCGTATAACCAAGGTTAGCTAAGACATTATTAGGTTTAAGATTACTTGAAGATTGCTGAACAATACCATCTTGTAACCTCTTTTCCCTATCAGCAGCAACAGCCAAAGTCCCTTGAAGCGGTAAAGATTTAGACTTCTGAGTATTAGTTACCTCTTGATCCTTAATGATACTTTCTGCTACATCTTTAATTGAGTCATCGCCTGATATGACCTCTTCTAGCAATAGAAGAGGACGAAGGTCTTCAAACAGATGATAATCCCCAGAACGAAGTGCATCTAATGAAGGTTTTAAAACCTTAAACTGCTCATCAAAAATTTGATCTAATGCAGCTACACTTAAATCTTGTTCAATGGGATCTAAAAAGGTCAAATAAGATAATGTAGCTTTAATAATACTCGCTGCTATAGCAGGGACCCCGCAAGTTATAAAATGAATTCTGTCACGAATATCTGCAATGGCAGTTTGTTGATTAGCCATAAAACTTATCTGGGACATTTCTTTAATAAAGCGATTCCAAAAAGAGCTATTTACATCACAACTTCCTAATATTAATGAGCCACTAGCTGTCGCTCTTCGGCTGACTGTTGCCTCTGATTTAAATAAATTCAACATAGATAGTGTGCCAACAAAACATAGAGGTACACCGATGACATTAAAGATTTCCTCTATAAATTTCATCGATGCTTGTTCATTTGCACCCAATGTTTCAGTTTTTGATGGTCGAGATAAATTCTGTGCTTCATCAATAAAAATAAGGCCTATGGCATGTATAATGACTGCCTTTCTAACAATAGTCATAAGCTCACCTGTATTACTATTACGATATTTATAGCTGTAATTTTCTTTGGTAATATTATCAAGTGCTTCTAAAATACTTATAAGTACAGCTTTTTTACCCCGACGGTTATGTACTTCAATATACAAATGAGTAATTTGAACCTGATCCAATTCAACTAACTCGCCGTTACTAACTTGATAACTAGAGTGGGAGATAGACTCAGGAATTAACTTTAAAATATTCTTAATCATGGTAGTTTTACCGATACCACTCAAACCAGAAAGAAATGTACACAATTTAGCATCCACAAGTTCAAGTGAATTGATATGAACTGCTTTCATTGGGTCATTTTTATCGCGTTCAACAGCAACAAGTAGACGGTTGGAGTCTGGGCCAATTGGGTTTCGACGAACGTATCCAGCTTCTATCATTCTCCTCAGTAGATCATAAAATTGATAAGCTTCATCTTTTACCACGTAGGATAATAATAAGCCGTCAATAGCCGTCCTTGAATAATAGCTATGTAACTCAGCTGGAGTTTCACTTAAATCTAAATCGCTTGTGAAAGGGATATTAGTGGCCGCTACAAATTGTGTAAGCGATAAAGGAAAACCTAAACTTTCAATAAATGGATTACCGCGATATGCTTTGTTAGGATGAACAATATATTTTGCAGTGTGAGCTTCATTAGACATAATAATTCCTAGTAATCGATGATGTTGGGATTGGATAAATTTTGGACTCTTTTTTTGGTCTTAGAAATTGGCTTTTCGGTAGCATCCTGATTCGACTTAGATGACAAGTCTTGAACAATTTCATTATATTCCTGCGCCTTTTGAACCCCGGCCTCAAGCTGTTTCATAACCTTCATATTTGGCTGAATACCTTTGGCTTCTGAATGGTTACGTGCTTTTGCTGCTGACCGTAATTCTTTCTCCATCTCTTCCAGAGATAACTCCAAACTTGCACGTTCCATAAAGCTACGATCACGAATACGCGCAAGCTCATCTTTAGCTATTTCTACACGATGTAATACATGAGCCCACTGCTGATTTTTGTATGCTTCACTACGGGTCGTAAGGTCGATTTGAATCAATTCTTTAGTCTCTTCATTACGCCACCAAATATGACTAGTAGAAACATCAGAATAACGAATCTTAATGTTGCAGCGCTTTTCAACTCGGGCTTTAGCTAGCCAGTCGTCATTTTCAATTTTTTTACAACTGTAATATAAACCCTGAAATAAAATGCCTTTAGTTTGAACAGAAGCTTTGCCTTCAGGTAGTAATGAATATCTAAGCTGATCTTTACTCACACTTGGACGCATTACCGCGTTTTTAACACCCCACAAATAAACAGCTTGCGAAGTAAACTCAACGCCATCACGAGACATCTCAAAATTATGACTATCGATACGAGGTTGATAGTTATTTAGATAAATAATGCGTTTAATTAATCGATGCATAAACTCATCGAGGGTGTAAACTGATTTACGGGATGCATGCTGAGCATCCTTGTTCGGAATTTTAAGCACTTTTCCCGCTTCGTATTTCACTTCCTGCGTTTGAACAGTGTCGAATGTTTTTTCAACCGTACCTTTGGCATCGCCACGATGATAAGCATTAAAATTACCAGCTGTAATACCCGTGTTAATTTTAATCATGCTTTCAATATGTTTGTCTGTATTCTCGCCTCCACGGTCAAACGTCACTTCACGACATGGATGATTACAAGGCCACTCCTCAGGAGTAATATCAACACCATACTTTGCACAAAACTCAACTTTATCTGTCATTGCATTAAATAATGCTTGAGCAGCACCGTGCCATTTAGGGGCATCAAACCCCACATGTAAACCGACAATCATTCCGCTATATGTATCTATGACCAAATAAATATTGGGTCTACCGGTTGCAAGATGCTCATTGTTCGAATAAGGGTAACGAATGTATAAATCAGCCGTGGTCGAGTCTATTTCATATCGGCAAGTAGGGCCTCGAAGGCCTTCTCTAGCAACGCCTGGTTTACCAGCTAAATCTCGTGCACTTCCGATCGATCCTTTTTGCTTTCGCATCAAATCTAATTTACTAACAAACTTCTTAAGGTGATATTTAAAAGCCCGTTGCGATACTCGGTATTGCATCGGCAATATCATATGTATAGAAGAAACCATTTCTCTGTTTTCATCTGATTTTTTACGACCCTTTGGCTTAATATCAACACGAAAATATTGCATGTTAAATTTAAGATAAAGATCCGCGAGAACGACTTTGTCTCCTGACGGGATTTTTTTCGAAAATGCTTGGATATTTCTAATATCAGACAGGTTGATTCCTCTATGGTGATCACCATATTTTTGATGTCGCCCTCTCTTCGATGCTATGCATACCTCACCACTACCAGTAACAGTATGGATATCAGGTAACTTATAATTCGAACCACTCGCAAAATAGTGCGGTAACAAAGAATTATTAATTCCTCCGTGAGAAAAGAATCGATTTATTGAGCCTGTAACAAACTTTCGACTACGTCCTGATGATGCTATTAGTGAAGTTAATATTCCCGCGCTATCACCAAATAAATAACGAAAACGTAATTCATGATCATCAATCATTGGGGACAATGCATTGACTGCTGAATCTCTTTTTTCTAACCAGTCAGGTGGAATTTTTTCATCATGCAACCGGATAGCATTTGGAAAATGATGGTGCGTGATAATAACTGAGCCTTCCTCTAACCAGTCATAGACTTCGCTAATTGTCTTGGTGAATGGACGCTTAGGCGGAACAGCTAGTAAATCACTGAATGCAACAAGATCAAGATCCTCCGCTATCTCTACGATTAGCCACTCAAGTTTATTTTTATTATTTGAAATTAATTTTTGATTAGGCAACATGAGAAGTCCCCTTATTTAATAGAGCAAGAGGACGATAAAGTTCAATTCGCTCTGATAAATCAAGTTTCAAATCATTGTGGTATACAGCTTCTTGAAATAAATATAATACTTGAAAGTTTGAGGTATTAAGATCATCAGCAACAGCATCAATATGCTGTCTTAATGTGTCTTTCGGCTCGGATAGGAATCGCTTTTGTAGACGACCCAAAACAATATTTTTAAATTGTTCGCCAACATCTAGATACTCGGGGTAATCAAAGCATTCACGAAAAAACTCTAAATTATAGATAACTGTTTTATCAAAATCACACTCAGTCAAAAAAACTATTTGTAATCCTAGAGAAGCCCAATAAAGCTCTTCAATCTTGAGCTTTTGCTTCGTTCGTTGGTATTTTCGTATGTCATGTTTTGTAATATCCAGCGCACCCGAATATTTAAAACTATAGGGGCTTAAAACAACCTTTCCTGAAAGCAATCTTTTCACAATGACAAAATCTGTTGTCATCACTTTAGCCGGGATCTGGTTATTATATTTCTTACGCTGCTTATAGGCTCCGGGATGAACAACATTAAGCTCTTCAGCAATTTTCATCGTCTCAAAAATTGGTAGAGGGTACTGTTCAAGAATATCGATCACTGTAGAATCTTGCTCAAACATAAAAAACGGTAAGCGCTCTCCGCGAGAAAGTAAATGGTGATTTCTGTTAGTTTTAAAGCTATGAATTATGTGCCCCTGTCCATGGGTATGAGACCCTCGAACCGTCACCCATGGGCGATAGCCATTCTTTTTTATATCCCGATTAAAATTATCCATTTTATTTATTTCGGTTTGGGTGATAAGTGGTTGCTTTACGCTCTTTTTCATTGGTAATCCTAAATGTAGTTAAATTTAAGCTCTAGATTAAAAATGGATATCAACTATCAAGTTGTCAAGTTTGGCACACAAATAAAATCAACTTAAACCCTTGAATTAATTAGTGTTATAATATGTACCAAACGATTTAACGCACGACTGACATCCAGTTTATATTTAATAAAATATATAAAATTTCATTTCACATACTTAATCTAACGACCTAGAAAAAACGGACACTTATTTTTCTATTTTTTTGAATTCAATAGATTAGACAGCTAATTTTGTTTTATGATGGTTTCTAATGTATTGCTTGCTATTGACATTAAATGTGACAAAAATTATGCACACAGCAATAAAATCCATAAATTTAATATGTTTTTCCATATTAATGGATTCAAAAATCAGAAAGGAATTTGAGTACGATGAGTATTAACCAGACACAAATCTTAGAATTTGAAACTGCGGTTGCACATGAAGGTATGAAGGTTATAGGGAAAGCTGAAAATATAGTTAAAAAAAAGCTAGTCGTGTTCATTGGGGTTGAATCTACTGAACATACTCAAATGGCTGAAGATTTTGTGGCTAACGCTCAACTTAGCTTGATCCAAGGTATCCGTAAAAAACAAACAGATAAATTTACGAATGTAGATGCTTGCCAAGCGAGACAAGCCCGACTATGGGATGGGTTTAAAACTGAAAGTGGATTTCTAGAACGCTATATTATCGGCACTGTAAAAAATGAATGTACGACTCGCTGTATCCGTTGGTCTCATGACGTTAAAATCAATGAAATAGATAAAAACGAACTAGAAGAACGGCTTCCAATTGAGGAAGATCGCACTAAGGAAAACGGTAAGAAATTTGCAGTAAGAGCTCGGCATTCTAGAGTGAACTTTGATACACAAACTGATGAAGATTGGATGGCAGTCAACTCAGAGGTTTTAAGATCTGATATTGAAGACTATGAGCCAGAGACGATTAAAAAATTAAACGATTACTTATCACAAAAAAAGCTCACTAGAGATGAATATACTTTAATCATGCAGCGCCTTGATGGTAATAGGTTTAAATATTTAGCCGAACTGTATAACGAAAAACAAGACACTGTTAGGGTTAGATATAAACGAGCTCTTGAGAAGTTAGGCTTGAGTCCTAGTGATTTAAAAATTAAAAAGCACAGAGAAGATTAATTGACCGCATTAATAGTCTTTCCTGATTATGTAAAAACTTAAAATAGACATGCTATTCTATTTTAAGTTTTATTTATTCAAAACAGCTAAACAGCTAAACAGCTATAATGAAAAATGTTAACGCAAACATTAATGCAAAAAAAATGTGAAACATTATTTTTGATTTACTTTCATTATGTGGTGTCAACAACGAGTCTTCCGACAGGTTATTCCACTCAGTAATAACCCTATTAGATTCGATTTCAATATTTTCATCATCTATAAGTCCAGCATTTATTTTTATTTGAAGAGCTTCAATAGACCGTGCAAGGTTCGCGTACCGAGCACCAGATGAACGATGCATCTCAGTTCTTTCTCCGTATCTTGCTTGTGTCACGATTCCAGAGATAACAGCTGCAATACAGCCAACTAACACAACTACATGTTGTTTAGTTATACCTATGCCCTCAAAAATTTCTGTTGATGTATCAAATGAAGAAAATGAGAATACCGTGACAAAAATAGTTGAATATATAAGTAGATACCCTAAGAACTGTGATCGATCAAAGAGTATTTCAGCTCTTTCATAGTGCCCATTACGTGCATCTCTACAGCGTTTTGCCCATGAGTTAAGAACACAGATAAACTCAGGTACAAAAAAATCTTCTTTTTCTGAATTATTTTCTTTCATTAGCGACTAAACTGCTGTTTTTAAAAGTGTCATTCTATTACACATTTATCACTTTCACATTATTTTAATCATATATTTGAAGAGTGGCTGGCCGAACTAATCTGAGGGGCTGATTCGTGCCAACTGAATGCTGTTAGCACGAATCAGAACAAACCAAATTCATAAACTCTAATTTGATTTGTTTAGTCAATATGTGGGTATTTTATTACAGCATCATAAACGGTCATAGGTTGAATCCATAACTACATTACTTATTTTCTTCTATACCGAAACGGACTATCGGTCCTCCAGGATAAGACTCTTATATAATCTCACGACAGCCTCATCACTATTTACTATATAAATTCCAGCTATTTCACTAGCAATGATCCGTCCTTCTTTACCCTGAGAGATTAAATTTTTAAATATTTTATCTAGGGGTTTTAAGTCGTAGACATAAAAAGGATTGATAAGTGTAGCTTTCCAAATATCTGCAACACTGAACGCATCGGTAGCACTCAAACGAGCTAGTTCTTCCATAAAAGAAACACCGTTATGATCATCGTTAATAAATGGGGCTATTTCAAGTAACCAAGATTTAGATTCATCATCCAAGTGTTCAATATACTCCGCCCACAAGCCTAACTTTGAAGCTAATGGATTTTGTTCACTTGCTTGAACACGGATCAATTCAACAAGTTTTGGCCATAACAAAAATACCAGTTTCTTAGTAGTCTTAATGTCTTGATCTTTTATCGACCAGAGGAACCAAATCAATTTACTTAGTTCTTTATCGCGCCCTCGACTCAATAAGTTTGTTAATAAGCTATCATTATCATCAAACTTTTCTATTCCTTGAAGGTAAGCAATACAGATGTATTCTACATACCTGTCTTTAACCGAATCATTCAGATTAGGTCTATCTAAAAGATCTAAATAATAGCCCTTACTTTTGAAAATTTCATGTATCTCAGGAATTAACCAGCCAACATATGAATACCCTTGAATAGAGCACAGCCATTGCTTTGACCCTATTTCACCAAACATTTCTTCCAAATTGGCATAAGTCCAACTCTTCGATAGAAACAAAAAGTTTCTAATATACATCACCACAAGTGTTATAAATTCATACTCATTAGCTATAGTAGGTTTGTTTAGCTCATTATTGAAAACTGGTTCGTAGCTAGTCCAAATATTTACATGCTCATCAGAGTCTTTAGCTACATTTCGACACTGGTATAAAGCCAACTTTAAATAAGATTCCAAACAACGACCGCGAGGACTATTAATAGTGATAGAAACAGCACTTGAATTTTTATCAAAATCAAAATCACAGCCAGGCTCTCGCTCAAGGATAAGTTCAAGTGTCCCCTTAACCTTCACACAAAGATCCAAGTCGAAAGCGTATTCATTTTTTTCGCAACCGGATTCAATTAACCGAGAATAGGCACTAACAACCCAGTGTACGTCCCCAATAAAAGATTCTAATTTTTTATCATTAGAAGCTTTCCAAAAAACCTCTGATTGAAATATTCTTTCGTAAAAATCTATAAGATTGGGCCATAAACTATCCCAGTCACGTGGTTTCTTCATAGTCCATAAGTTTAAATAGGACGATAATATTTCGTGTAAATAATGGGGTTTTAAATCATAAAATTGATCTAAATTATTTAGAAGAATACAATCATCAAGTGATACAAGTGCGCCAAAAGTTTCAACTAAACCTTCTATACTGGCTTCACCAAAATGACCAACATGTTCATAGCCATTTAAAAATTTTACTAGTTCGACAGGATTATCTAGCATTACCGCTAATTCCGTCACCGATAGTGGCGATTCATTCGCAATAAACCCTGCACTACTGTAGCAAGAAAAATCCGGATGCTCTGGTTCAACACCTATAACTCCAACACATTCTAGATAATGATGTCTAGCTATGTCATCAACATCAGTAATGGCCGCATACCAATTAGCTTGCTTGTAAGCGGTTGGTATAAGATCTATAGCATCAGTTTCACTTTTTACTTTTAGGCTAGAAATATGCTCAATGACAGATTTTTGGTCCGCCTCAGTTAGTTGTATAAAGTTTTTATTTAGAAAATGCCATAATTCATGGCGAAATTTATCATTAAAATGAGTTCTATTTATTACTTGTTTAACCGTTGATTCTTTAAGATGCTCAAAACATTGACTAGCTATATAAATTGCAATCCGCTTAATCGTTTCATAATCACTATTTAGCAAGCTAACGAGTCTAACCTCAGAGTCTTTTGTTCGATTAGTTTGGTAGTAACCAAAAATAATATCTCTAAAGAGATTTAAAACGATATCTTCCGTATCATCTCCTCGGTTTTGTTTATGTTTTTCTATAGCCTTCCGCCATAAGTTAGACCACTTATCATTACCGTTAATATCGAGTACTTCAACAAGCTTACGCTCTAACAGAGCTATGGCTGGTAAACCTAATTGTTCGCCCAATTTCTTAGCTGATTTATTGATAAATTCATTAGCTTGATAACTGTCAAAATACAATACAGCTTCTTTTCTGTCACCAGAATAATGGCTATCGATAGTTCTGATAGTAAATAAAACATCTAATAGTAATAAGCTGATCTTTACTGAATGATCATCTTTCTCATCCGCTAATTCAGATAACCATTCACTAATTTCCTTGGCAACAAGATGTCTATCAAATTTATCTGTAAGCCAAAAATCTATATATTTCATATCATCCAACAATATGATATTTGTTGGTAGGTTTCTTAGTACCTTACTAAATTGCCACCAAGTTCTATGATTACTTAAGTCATTATCAATAGCATACTGAGTCACATCTCGTATTAGCGATAAGTATTTCTCAGCGGCTTCAAGGTCATTAGCCTCTTTGATCTTTAATGAAGACGCCACTAAGAAATTAGTAATCGGCCACGATTGTACTTGGAGTGTATTTTGTTTTGTCTTTAACGGTTTAGGGTTCAATTCTGGTGAAAATAGACCATGATCTCTAAATGCATCAAACCAAACAGGGTCACTTACTTTTTTGAATAGCCAAGGCTGTAATTCAGGATCATCAATAACACGTTGTAGAGCACTTCGTTGAGTGGGGCTAAGTACTTTATTCATCGAGTTCTGCCTCCAGTGCAGCTAATTTATCAGCCAATGCCAAATCATTAAAATCAAGCTCATCAACCCATTTTTTGATTATCATTCTTTGTTGTGCATAATCTTCATGATCGCGAGGAAATGGAATTAATTGAGCATTGAAAGATTTATCATAATACTTCTCAAGCTTTTCAAATAGTGGCCCTTCAGCATTGAAGAAACCTTGCAGAATAAACAATCTCTTTTGTTCTTGACCAGCTTGGTCACTTGATTTTAATACATATTCTAAAATTTCAGTTTCTTCTAAACCATAACCTAAAAATAGAACTGTTTTATTTGAGAACAGATGAGTCAAAAACCTTGGAACTTCTTCCGACATATAATGATCAAGATAATCCTTAGTCGTCACAATCATACTTTTAGGATCATCTACACAGCCATGTAAATGGATAACTGCGCCTTTACGATCCAGTGCTACATTTAATAAATCTTGTCTTTTAAAAAAACGCCACTCGGTTTCAGGCTGGATTGCTGAGACTCCAGGAGTAATTAACTTATCATAATTTGTTGTAACGAAGGTACACCCATACTGATTAATAAAATCATAAATATCACTCCACTCAGAATCTAAACTAAATATGGCTTTATAATCAATTTTTGATCCATTTTCATCATCAATAATTTTAGCTATCGACAAGCGCTTTCGAGGGTCTGCTAACGCATTAATTAACGATTTCTCATGGTGGTCAATCACTTCATTTTTGACCAACTGATTAACTACTTCATTAGCAAAACCGTCCCATGAAGGATGCCCTACCATTCGTGAAATACCTGCGCCAATAAAAAGCACCAGATTACCAGCTTTAGCGGCCTCAGCTATTTCATTGGGTAGTTTTGGTTCAGGTCTTAACATTGTAGCCATTGATTTACCTATTAATTCAATTCACGTCGGACATGTCGATTTCAAGTTTAATGTACCAGAGTTTCCACCAGCATTCATTGACATACACAATACATGTATTAAAAATACTTGGTAAACTCGTATCTAATATAAATAATCCGAACAACACTAGACCTATTACCGATTTTAAATCGCCAATATAAAAAAGCGAGTTCCACTTTCGCAGAACTCGCTTTTTAGTTAGTTGAAGTTTCCAACTTTATTTGTCAGTTTCCAACTCTTTTGAATCGGTTTCCAACTCTATTGATCGTACTTAACACCAAAATTAATCGTTATACGCTTCAATTGGAGGACATGAGCAGAATAAGTTACGGTCGCCATACACATCATCGATGCGGTTTACTGTAGGCCAGAACTTATCTTGTTTCACGTAAGGTGC
>Ga0105355_10002113_pt1 | contig 18107 bp, 14 predicted proteins | sample GOMGulsemesocosm_2_FD_83508 | JGI IMG/M metagenome (GOLD analysis project Ga0105355, IMG submission 83508) | Methane-oxidizing microbial communities from mesocosms in the Gulf of Mexico - GOM9C Gulf of Mexico | ecosystem: Environmental > Aquatic > Marine > Cold seeps | place: Gulf of Mexico... | reverse complement strand
CCGGGTTGGCTCGGCTCTGCAAGATCAGGGCTATTGGATCCTCAACGATGTGATCTGGCGCAAATCGAATCCGATGCCGAATTTCCGGGGCAAACGTTTCACCAACGCACATGAGACAATGATCTGGGCCTCCAAGGCCGAGGGTGGCAAATACACCTTTAACTACGAGGCGCTGAAGGCGCTGAACGAAGGCATTCAGATGCGCAGCGACTGGGTGCTGCCGATCTGCACCGGCCATGAGCGTATCAAAGATGACGAGGGCGCCAAGGCCCATCCGACGCAAAAACCAGAAAGCCTGCTGCACCGCCTGCTGGTTGGCTCGACCAACCCTGGTGACGTAGTTCTGGACCCGTTCTTTGGCACTGGCACCACTGGTGCTGTCGCCAAAATGCTGGGTCGCGAATTCATCGGTATCGAGCGTGAAGAGGCCTATCGCAAGGTGGCTGAGAAACGTATCGCAGCGGTGCGCAAGTTTGACCGCGATGCGCTGCAGGTCTCAACGTCCAAACGTGCCGAGCCACGGGTGCCGTTTGGCCAGTTGGTCGAGCGTGGCATGCTGCGTCCGGGCGAGGAACTGCTGAGCATGAATGGTCGCCACAAGGCCAAAGTTCGGGCAGATGGCACTCTGATCGGCGATGACGTCAAAGGCTCGATCCATCAGGTTGGTGCCAAGCTTGAGAACGCTCCGTCGTGCAATGGCTGGACCTACTGGTGCTTTAAGCGCGACGGCAAGACTGTGCCGATCGACGTGCTGCGTCAGCAAATCCGCGCCGAGATGCAGGCCTAACCCCACAGACTACCTAGAAATTTCGGAACACCGCCGGTGCCCGTGACTTGTCACGTGGCACCATACCTTGCCCCGCCTATCAGGCGGGGTCTTTTGGTTTAGACGTTGGAATTGGGGGTTCTTTTTGGTTTAGTCAGTGCATATCTAGGCTCCGTCCCAAAGGAACAGCCATGACTGATACCGCTCTTACACCGCAGGCATCCAACCGCCCCGAGCGACATGTGGATCTTGCCGACGCAGTGGCCGACAACGCCTATGCCGAGGCCACACTTGAAGCACATAAACAGCGAGGGCTGGTGTGGGCGATTCGAGCGCGATGGATCGCGATGCCATTGATCGGGATTATGCTGGTGTTTATAAATCCGGCATGGGACGTGATGTACTACCACGTGATCCTTGGATTGCTTTGCCTCAACGGTTGGATGATGGGGCGGTTGGGCAAGGTGGGGCGATCAGGCTATGAATTGCTCCTGATTTTCTTGGATTTGTTGTTGATGACCGTCACCATGGTGGTGCCGAATCCATTTGCTCCGCAGGAATTTCCGATAGCGATGCAGTACCGGTTCGACAATTTCATCTACTTTTACGTGATCTTGGCGGCGGGCACGCTGGCCTATTCTTGGCGCACGGTGATTGCAATTGGCACTTGGACTGCGGGGATGTGGACAGTTGCGCTGATTGCGGCGTGGTGGCTGTCGCCAGTGGATAAGGCCCTGCAACAGCGGGCCAGTGATCTGTTTGGTGACAATGATTTTTTGGCTCGATTTCTGGATCCAACCAGCTTTTTGTTCCATCTCAGGGTGCAAGAAGTGATGGTTTTTGTCATCGTTGCGGTGATCCTGGGATTCTCGGTGCGCCGGTTCAATGCGCTACTAATGAACAACGCCAGCCTGACGCGAGAACGGGCCAACCTGTCGCGGTATTTCTCGCCCAATGTGGTGGATCAACTGTCACAAAATGATGAGCCTCTGAAACAGGTCCGTAGCCAAGACGTGGCGGTTTTGTTTATCGATATCATCGGTTTTACGCGTATGGCGGCAGGGCTTGATGCGCTGAAAGTGATTGAAATGCTGCGCGGATTTCATGGCCGGATGGAGCATGAGGTATTTCGACATCATGGCACCCTGGACAAATATCTAGGTGATGGGTTGATGGCGACCTTTGGGACGCCGATGGCCGGAGAGCAAGACGCCACCAATGCCGTGGCCTGCGCGCGCGCAATGATCGTTGCCTTGGACCAGTGGAATCTTGAGCGTCGCCGAAAGGGTGAACACGAAATCCACGTGGGCATTGGCATTCATTTTGGCGAGACAGTTCTGGGCGATATCGGCGCAAATCGGTTGGAATACGCAGTAATAGGGACGGCAGTAAACATCGCCGCGCGGTTGGAGGAGATCTCGCGTCCATTACAGGCCAGGATCGTGATGAGTGACCAATTGCGCGACCAAGTTGGATCTGAGAACGTTGAAAACAGTTTAGTCGAGGGTTTCGTTAGGCAGGCAGATCAAGACATTAAAGGTTTTGATCTGCCAATGACGGTCTGGACTTTAAGTTGACTTCTACCGGCTATGTCATGTTGCAGCGGTTGTAATTAGGGGAATTTGGCAAAGTCTGAAGGCGATTTTAGTTTTTGCGATAACTAAATGTTCAATTATCCCGAAGGATTACCTCGGGAAATGAGCATTTGAATTTTGCCGGTAATGGAATTTTAAATCGTAGGTTGCATCCTTTGCCGTGTTAACCAGTAAGGGCTGAATGTTATGACGGATGATGCACGACACCAGATTTCCAAGTGGTTTGATCTCGGAGACGAGAACTCGGATTTACTGGCTGAGCTTGGCAAAGTGCTAACCCCAAAATTTGACCAGATTTTGGATGAGTTTTATGAGCTGATCTTGGGCCGATCTGAAACTGCTAGCTTCTTTCAGGATCCCAAAGTTGCCGCACACGCAAAGTCGGCGCAGAAGGCTCATTGGGAACGTTTATTTTCAGGTAAGTTTGATCGGTTGTATATGGAGTCAGCCGAGCGAGTTGGACGGGTTCATTTTCAGATTCAGTTGCCATTCCTGCTTTATCTTGGTGGATATTCTGAAGCCGGGACCAAAATGCTTGAAATTACTTTGCGCCAAGGTCGATTGGGGACCAAGAAAAAGGTCGCGAAACAGGCCAGCCTGTTGATTCGGGTTATGATGGCGGATTGCGAGCGCGTGATTGACGCCTATTTTACCGCACAGCAAGAAGAGCAAGGCAAAGCGCTGGCGATTATGACTGACGGTATCGAGCGGCTGGAAAATGGCGACCTGTCCATCAAAATCCGGTCGAGTGAGGGTGGCGGGTTTCCCGAAAAATTTGATGGGATGCGGGAATCGTACAATAACCTGATCGACCGTTGGTCTAGTATCATTGGGTCTTCGACCAACAGTGCTCATTCGGTGGATGCCAAAATGGCCACGACATCGCAGATGACACGGGATTTGGCGGAGCGCTCTGAACAGCAAGCGGCCACCTTGGAAGAGGCAGTGGCAGCGGTTAGTCAGGTAACGGTTGCCACCAAAGAAACCCGCGAAATGGTTGTGAAGGCAGCGAAAAAGTCAGAGCAAAATCATCTGGATGCTGAAGCAGGTGGAACTGTGGTCAAAGAGGCAATTGCTGCTGTGGTGCGAATCGAGAAGTCTTCGGAGCAGATCGCCAAATTTGTAGATGTTATTGATGATATCAGTTTTCAGACCAACTTATTGGCCCTGAATGCTGGTGTCGAAGCAGCCCGTGCCGGTGATGCCGGACGTGGTTTTGCTGTGGTTGCCTCGGAAGTGCGGGCCTTGGCGGCACGCGCCTCGGAATCGGCGAGTGAAATCAAATCTCTGATTTCCGAAAGCGCGGTGCAAGTGCGTGATGGATGTGATCTGGTGCGGCAAACGGGTGAAAGCCTGGAGTGTATTCGGTCTGGTGCCCGCGAGGTATCAAGTGTGATGGAAGAAATCACCGAGGTGATCGCGACACAATCGATGAGCCTTGTTGAAATTGACGCCAGTATGACGGACTTGGGCCATACAACGCAGGATAGCGCAGCTATGGCGACGAATGTGTTTGAAACAGCGGCTGGGTTGGCTACGGATTCAGCGGCGCTAAAGCACAGTATGGATGGGTTTCAGATAGACCGGCGGAGATCCGACGAAACTGCCATGGATTTGGAATACATCAAAGCCGAACGAATAGCATAAGGGTAGGCCGGACATGCCTGTTTGCCGTTTGGTACCGGCAAGCAGGCAGTCCAGAAGAAGGCCTCCGCAATCCCGGTTTTGGCACCTCCTAGTCAAAACCGGGATTGGCCGGAATTATACTGACTTCAGAGACGTGGCGCAGAACTCCCGCCCGTCGTCGGTCTCCATTTGGAGACACTCCTCCCGTTGGGCCCGGCGTCGCGCAAGCGCAGCGCCGGGCCCAAGACCACAAGGGATCACGGGTTTAGCCGCTGGCCTGCGTGGACGCGGGAGTTTTTGGGTTTGCTTGCCAGCGGTGTTAATTGATCTGAACTGGTAATGGGTCCTGCCGACATCAAACACCTGTCTCTGATAGCGTCATTTTGGAAGCGGGTTGTCAGCCTTGTTGTAACGCTCCCAATTGGTGATCTCGGGATAATACATCTGTCGCCAACGCCGCACGCGTGGGTTCATGACGCGGCGCCACAGGGGCGGGATCATCGCAGCCACCGTCATCACCGGATAGCCATATGGCAACTGAGGCGCATCCCCTGTGGTGTGATTTTGCAGCAGCGGAAACCGGCGGTCTGGCTTGTAGTGATGATCGGAATGGCGTTGCAGGTTGATCAATAGCCAATTGGAGGCCTTATGCGCTGCATTCCAGGAATGACGCGGCTGCACATGTTCGTATTTGCCGTCGCCCAAATGTTTACGGGTCAGCCCATAGTGTTCGACATAGTTCACCAACTCCAATTGCCAGATTGCCACGCCAGCCTGGACCAGGAACAACAGAAATCCGCTCCAACCGCCTAGCAACAGCGCCAACAGCAGCATTCCGCCCTGTAGCCCCCAATAGCGAAAGAACGGGTTGGACAGGTCGCTCCACGGCAGGTCTTTGCGGGCCAGCATTGCTTTCTCGGCGTTAAAGGATGAATGCAAGCTTTGCTTCAGAACCCTTGGGTAAAACCGATGAAAGCCTTCGTTATAGCGCGCAGTCACCGGGTCGCGTGGGGTGCCGACATAGCGGTGGTGCACCAGCAGATGCTCGGACCTGAAATGGGAGTAAAGCACCATCGACAGCAGGATATCACCCAGCCAGCGCTCGACACGGTTTTTCTGATGCATCAACTCGTGGCTGTAGTTAATGCCGACGGTGCCAGTCAGCACGCCTACGCCAAAGAACACTCCGAATTTTCCCAGCCCGGACAGGTGCTCGGCGCGGGTCACGTACCAGATCAGCCCGTAGAGCGTCACAAATTGCAGTGGCACCCAGGCCGAGGTCAGCGCGGTGTACCAAGTTAGGTCTTCGTCGGGGGTTTGAGGGTCGGCGTTCTCAACGTTAAGGCCCACAATACCGTCTAAAATCGCGAACAAGTACCAGGTTGCCAGTGGGGCCAGCAGAATGGTCCAGCCGCCAAAGATGGCTCCGATCCATACAAGTGGCAGCAACAAAAAGGACATCCAGAACGGCAGCGCGCTTTGCCAGCGGGCGAGGGTTTGCGGGGCAATCATCGAAGAAACTCCGGGTTTAACAGCGCGCGTTGGCCAAATCTTACGCTGATTTTTTCGTCAACCCAAGCGGTTACTGCCCGTACCATAGGTCAAAGGCCTTGCGCATGACTGTTGGCAAATCAGAGGGGCGGAAGTCGTTGGCAGCTATCCTGCGGTGCGTTGCAGTCGGAACATGATTCGATGGTAATTCTGTCACCATCACCTCGAGTATCAGGTGGAAATGCGTGAAAGTATGGCGCACCTCGGCGCTTAGGTCTTGCCAAGAGGCCTCAAACGGTGGGTTTGGTTCCGGGGTCTCGGACCAATTAGTACTGGGCCAGCCCAACATGCCACCCAACAACCCTTTGTCTGGGCGCCGTTCTAGCAACCAGTCCCCATTGGTTGCCCGTGCCAGATAGACCGTGCCGCGTCGTGTTGGCTTGGGTTTCTTGGGGGTCTTCTGTGGCAGCAAAGGCGCAGTGCCTGCAGCGCGTGACTGACATGGATCCCGCCAGGGACAGATGCCGCAAGCTGGGGATTTGGGCGTGCAGAGGGTCGCGCCCAGATCCATCACGGCCTGAGCGTAGTCGCCGGGACGCAAGGCTGGGGTCAGTGCGGCAGCGTGGCTTTTTAGTTCAGGTTTGGAACCGGGTAGGGGCGCGTGAACATCATAAAGCCGCGCCATTACCCGTTCGACATTTCCATCCAGCACGGTCTCCGGCAGGTCAAAGGCGATCGAGGATATGGCAGCGGCAGTATAGGGGCCGATGCCTGGCAGTTTCAGTAGGCCGTCATAGGTTGTAGGAAACACTCCACCGTGTTCAGCGGTAACCACGCGGGAGCATTTCAGAAGATTACGGGCGCGGGCGTAATAGCCCAGTCCGGCCCATTCTCCCATCACGTCACCATCTTCGGCGGCGGCCAGATCCTGAACCGTGGGCCAGCGCAATGTAAAGCGGTGGAAGTAGTCCTTCACCGCTGCCACGGTGGTTTGCTGCAACATGACCTCGGACAGCCAGATGCGATAGGGATCGGGGATCACTCCACCCATGCGGTCGGCGGGACTGATCCGCCAGGGCAGGCTGCGTGCGTGCACGTCATACCAGGCAAGGATCTGATCGCTCAGCCTATGTGGATCGCCGTCTAGGTCACGCATTCTTTACCCCTTGTGCGGCGGTTTCACTGGTTCCCGCCTCTGTGCTCTTTACAATAGGGGCAACAGTCACGCAAAACCATGGCCATGGCATACAGACGATCTTCTACACGCGGCTTTAAACGGACCGCCAATTTGCTGAATGAGCAGATACGTAAAACCGGTGAAAGCCGTGGTTTTGCGGTGTCGCGGCTGTTGACCCATTGGGCCGAGATTGCGGGCGCGGATATCGCGGCCATCGCCCGGCCGGTCAATGTTGGCTATGGCCGTGGTGGATTCGGCGCCACGCTGACGGTGCTGACCACCGGGGCGCAGGCGCCGATGCTGGAAATGCAAAAGGAACGGCTGCGGGAAAAGGTAAACGCGGTTTACGGCTATAATGCCATCTCCAAGGTGCGGATCACCCAGACTGCACCAACCGGATTTGCCGATGGGCAGGTGCAGTTTCAGTACGCGCCCGTTGAGCGTGACAAACCCAAACCCGATCAGGTGGCAGTGGCCGAGGCGGCCAAGGCTGCAACCGGAGTTGAAAGTGATGAATTGCGTCAAGCGCTTGAGCGGCTGGGGCAAAATGTACTGAGTAATAACAAAACCCAAGGAAAGGGGACTTAATGGCCCGTTTGATGTCTGGTGTCTTTGCTGCCGTTGCAGTGGTTGCGGGGGGCTATGCCCTAATGGGGCCCAGTGCGCCCGGTGCTGTGCCTGAGCTGCCGTTTGTCGCAGCCGCCACAGCGCAGGAGGCTGCTGAGGTTGATACCTCGACGATCACTGAGATGGTTTTGGGAGCCGAGGATGCGCCAGTTACGCTGATCGAGTACGCTTCGTATACCTGCCCGCATTGCGCCAATTTCCACACGAGTTCATATAAACAGCTCAAGGCGGATTATATCGACACCGGTAAGGTCAAATTCATCTACCGCGAAGTCTATTTTGATCGCTATGGCCTGTGGGCTTCGATGATCGCTCGTTGCGCTGGGCCAGAGAAGTTCTTTGGCATTTCGGATCTGCTGTATTCCAGCCAGTCTGAATGGTCGCGGGCTGGTGGTGCGTCCGAGATTGTTGACGAGCTCCGCAAAATTGGTCGTTTGGCCGGGATTGAAAACGACGCCCTAGAGGCCTGTTTGGCGGACGGTGCCAAGGCGCAGACTCTGGTCAGCTGGTATCAAGAAAATGCTGAAGCCGATGGCATTCAGTCTACACCGTCGTTCATTCTGAACGGAACGGCTGTTGCCAACCAGGCCTATGACTCGTTCAAGGCGTTGATCGACGCCGAGCTGGAAGGCTAAACAACACAGCGCTCGGTGGAAACACCGGGCGATTTTTCTCACATGAGCGACACAAATCAGTTGGGAAGACGTAGCTTCGGGTTTTGTCGGCTTCGTAGACCTGGCAGAATTGCCAATCGTATAGCCGAGGCTTTTGCCAATCTTTGGAAACCAAAGTCCTTAGCCCGGTCAAAGGCAATCAGGCCTTTTTCGATACGTTCGTCTTTGTTGGTGAATTCTCGGAAATTCATTGATCGCCCGACTTTGAAATAGGAAAACCAAACCCAGGGTCGTTGGCAAATCTTGCGCATCAGCGGCCAGGAAAATTTGGCGAATGCATCGTTCAGTTTGGTGGATACTACGCGATCCTGTTCCCAAGTGAAATGCTGGTGGTAGAGATCACGCAAATCCGCCGTTTCACAAGCGGTGTTGCTGAGGGCGGTAACATATCCTGAAACAAGAGTTTCAGGCAGGCCCTGCTGAATGGCATAATCAGGGCCGATGCGCTTGATCGTATGGATCAGGACGTAAGTCTCGATCATCACGGATTGGTTGATTTCTTTCAGAGCATTCACATAGTTCGCAAACTGTAGGTACTTTTGCCGGGGGCTTAGTCGGGATGTGACATCGATACAGGCCAGGACCATCGCGGCAAGTTTGGCGCAGACAAGATACCAAGACGCCCACAGCGCGCCATGGGCTGCAACCAAAGCGAAACTGCAGATGCCGCCAGAATAGTGATAAACCGTCAGGTAACCCTTGGCGCGGCCATGCAGGCTGCTGACCGGGTGTCCTAATTGCTCGGCTTCATCGCGAATAGTTTGATAAAGTTGGTCATTCAAATTGATTTGCTCCATTCATGTGGGAGACCAAATAACTTTGTCGTTCGCGTAGCGCACATTCAATAATGTGCTGAGCTCACAGTCAGTGGTTGAGCTGTAAATGACAATGTTGAAATTAGCTGTGCTCAAGGTGCAGGGCTGGAGATGGCATTATTAATTTGCTCGGTTAGAGCTTTCTTCTGAGCAATCTGCAGTCTGACGGGCAGGGTGATCACCTTAGAGCGGAAACTGTCAGGCAAACGCACCGCATCTTTTTCAGTGGTGACCAGCTGTGCCCCCAGAAGTTTTGCTTCGCCTTCGAGCCGGGCCATCAGCGCGGGTGATAGCGTCTGGTGGTCTTCCAGCGCCTCGGCTCTGCGGATGTCGGCGCCGAGAGATCGTAGGGTATCGAAGAATTTCTGTGGATGACCGATGCCGGCAAAGGCCAGGACCTTGGTGCCATCCCAAGGCATACCGGTTTGCAATGGCTGCAGCTCACCGGTGAAATGCGGCAACCCTTGCAGGCTGCCTTTCCACTGCGCGGCAAAACTGGCCTGGGCCTTGTCAGTGCCAAGCGACAGCACCAGATCCGCGCGTTTCAGGCCGACAGCTGCAGTTTCGCGCAGAGGTCCGGCGGGTAGGCAGCGCCCGTTGCCGAAACCGCGCTGAGCGTCCACCACGATGATTGACAGGTCCTTAGCCACCGCGGGGTTCTGAAATCCGTCGTCCAGCAGGATCACGGTTGCGCCACTTGCAGCGGCCGCGCTGGCCCCGGCGGCGCGGTCACGGGCCACCCAGACCGTGGTAAATGCGGCCAGCAGTAGCGGCTCATCGCCAGTTTGTTCGGCGCGATGATGCCTTGGGTCGACCATCACCGGTCCACGCAAGCGACCGCCATAGCCGCGACTGACCACATGCGGATCATGGCCCATGTCGCGTAATGTCTCGATCAGCCAGATGACGGTTGGGGTCTTACCGGTGCCGCCTGCGTTCAGATTGCCAACGCAGATCACCGGAGCACCGGGATCCAATGGGCTGCCCTTAGCAATTCGACGTGCGGTGGCGCGCTCGTAAATCCAACCGAGGGGGGCCAGTAGAGTGGCGCGCATGTCAAATGTCTGCGGGGCTTTGTTCCAGAAATCAGGTGGTCGCATGATGTTTCTCGCGCAGGTCCAGCACATCTTGGATCCTGTCTAACAGTTGGTCTGTCAACTCGGCGCCCTCGGTCACAACCTGCCAGCCAGCCACGGCCATTTCAGCCGCTTTGTCAGGAGCAGAGAGTTGGATGATCTGTACCGTCAATTCGTCTTTTCCGTTAACTTTCAGTGCGGCACCTGCTTCGGTCAGGCGTTGGTACAGCGGCGCATGACTGCCAACGTGCGGGCCGTGCAATATGGCAGACCCCAACGCTGCAGTGTCCATTGGATTGTGCCCGCTTGCGTCTTTGACCAAAGTGCCGGCCAGCAGGCTGAGCGGAGCGACGCGGCACCATAAACCCAAATCTTCGTCACAGGTTAGCAGCACCTGAGTATTGTCGTCCGGGTCTTCGCCAGCCTCCCAATCGGCGCAGCGCAAGCCGATATCTTTCAGCTGGTCTCGGGCCGTATCCAGATCCGAGTAGGTTTCAACGGACAGCACCAGTAGCAGGCGGTGCAACAGGCGCAGGGCACTGCGATGGGCCCCAACAATTGTGTCAATCTCGTCGATCCGTGTATGGGCTGCCAACCAGACTTGACGGCTGCCCAGAACACCTTGCATCCTGCTCAGCTCGTCTTCGTGATAGGCAGATGGGGTCGCCGAGATGCGCAGCCGCGAAGTCTGGGTGAGCTTCTCGGAGGCAACACCTGACCGGCGCAGCTGCGACAACGCAGCCGGTGAAGATGTGAGAATGGCAGTGAAGTTTTCCATCAACTTGCGGCTTTGGTCCGGCAACCAGCGTCGTTTGCGGGCTGGAAGTTCGTCTGCGTCGATGTCGATCAGCAGCGCGTTGATGCCACGCTCGTTACAGTTCCGCATCAAGACCGGGCGGAGGTGGCCGCCGGTCCATAGACAGATATCTGGTTGCCAATGGTTGAGAAAGGCGCGGACCTCGGTAGGCTGATCGGGGGGGAGCTCTCCAACGGCCAAATCGCACCCATCTGGCACGCGGAGGCCGCAAAGTTCTGGCTCGAAGGTGATCATCACCGACAGATCAGGGCGCATTGTTTTTAGCCGTTGGCCGAGGTCGGACAGTGCAAGATACCGCTCGGTGCTGGTGGCATGGGCCCAGATCAGCTCACCCTTTGGGCGGGGTGGCTGGATAATGGTCTTGGTGGCCGGTGCTTTGCGCCACGGCCTGGCCTGTTTGGCCGTAGCAGGGCGGATCGTGCGGACCATGGGGTTCAGACCGGATCTTTGTGCGTCGAAATTTTGGTCGTATTACCCTCAAAACCAAAAGAAATCTGTTGCGCCATGGTCATTTTCTCCAGTTTCATTGCTATTTCCGGATCAGCGGCAACCTACGCCTTTGACATGGCAGGTCAAGCGCTGGCGGGCCTAGTGTTCAGGTGTCGCCAGCGCGGTAATCAGTGCGGTGTGCAGTACAGGATTGGCGGCGACCACTCCGTTTAGCTGAGGATGTGGGTTGTTGAACTTCAACGCTGCGCCCAGGCGGTCCGAGCAGTCGCCTCCGGCCTCACGCAGGATCAGATCTCCGGCCGCTATGTCCCACTCCCAACTGGGACGCAGGGTGAGCATTGCATCAAAGCGGCCATCGGCCACCTTGGCCATGCGATAGGCTAGCGAGGGGCGATGACTGCGGGTGAACTCGGGCGCGACCCCATTTTCCCAGTGATGAGCGTCCAGAATAGGGCGGGCTGCAAGCACATTTGCTTGGCCCAGTTCCGTCAGGTCTGAAATAGTGATGGGTGCGCCATTACATTTGGCCCCCATTCCCATTGCCGCTGTATAGAGCAAGCCTCGCTGAGGCAGATAGATCACCGCTGCAGTCACGACGCCTTTTTCCGCCACCGCCAGTGCATGGGCCCATGTTCGTGAGCCCTCAGTAAAGCTGCGAGTGCCGTCGATGGGGTCGATGATGAACACGCGATCACAAGACAGACGGCTTGCAGTGTCCTCAGTTTCTTCGGACAGCCAGCCATAATCAGGCCGTGCTTTGGGCAGCATGTCCTCCAGCATGGCGTTGACCGCGAGATCGGCCTCGGTCACCGGACCAGCGCCGCCGGGTTTGTCCCAGCGCTTGGCCTCGGGGCCGGTGAATTTTGTTGCAATCTCGCCGGAGCGCTCAGCCGCCTGGATCAGGAGTTCAAGGTCAGTTACCGGCAAGGGTCATGCCTTCGATCAGAACTGACGGCACCACTCGCGACAAATAGTTGCGCGCGTCATTGGCCGGGATGATGCGCAGCAGCATGTCACGCAGATTTCCCGCGATGGTGCATTCATTGACGGCATAGGCGATCTCGCCGTTTTCCACCCAAAACCCGGATGCACCACGCGAATAGTCGCCATTGTTGGGATTGATGGTGGAGCCGATCATTGATGTGACCAGCAGGCCGGTGCCCATGCTGCGGATCAGGTCTTGGCGGCTTTGGTCGCCCGGCGTCAGTGCGACGTTCCAGTTTGACGGTGATGGCACGGAGCCAATGCCGCGCGCGGCGTTGCCCGAGCTTTCCAGCCCCAGTTTACGGGCCGAGGCCAGATCGAGGGTCCAGCCCGTCAAAACGCCGTCTTCAACAATGGCGCGGCGTCGGGTGGACAGACCTTCACCGTCAAAGGGGCGTGAACCGGCAATTCGGGGGCGGAACGGGTCTTCGATCACGGATAGGTTTGTGGGCAACACCTGCTCGCCCATACTGTCCTTAAGCCAAGACGATCCGCGCGCAATCATAGCCCCGTTGACCGCGCCCAACAGGTGGCCAATCAGCGAGGAAGAAATGCGTTCGTCGAACAGCACCGGGTAGCTGCCGGTGTCGGGCTTACGCGCATCCAGACGTTCAACGGCGCGCTGGCCGGCGATGCGGCCAATTTCCTCGGCGGAACGCAGGTCACTTTGAAAGGCGCGCGAATCGCCGTCGTGATCGCGCTCCATTCCAGTGCCCGTTCCGGCAATGCCAACACAGGACAGCGAGCGGCTGGTGCGGCGGTATCCGCCGGAAAATCCGTTTGACGCCGCCAGATGTACCGAGCTGGAGCCATAAGAGGCACCAGCCGATTGCACCTGCGTGATACCGTCAACCGCCTGACAGGCAACTTCTGCCGCTAGGGCATCATTTTTCAGGGCCTCGGGGGCAGGTTCGGGCGAAGCGTCTTCCAGCTCATAGGCTGCCAGATCCCAGTTTTGGATCAGTTGCGACGAGTCAGCGAGGCCGGCATAGGGGTCTTCGGGGGCCTCTTTTGCCATTGCAACAGCGCGTTCTGCCATCGCGATCAGCGTTTCGGGGCGCGCATCCGAAGATGAGACTAACGCCTGTTGTTTGCCGACAAAAACGCGCAGTCCCAAATCGGTGCCTTCCGAGCGCTCGGCATGTTCCAACGCACCTTCGCGAACCTCGATTGAAACGGATTGTCCTTCGGCGGCCATGGCATCGGCACCATCGGCCCCTGCTTTTTTGGCGGCATCAATCAGGGCATGGCAGAGTTTTTCGGGGGAAAGGGTCATTGGCGCCTCCTGAGATGATTTGCGCAGACCCTACCAGCGCGGCCTGCCACCGCAAGGGCAGCACCAAAAAAAGGGGCCGCAGATAGCAGCCCCTTGGTGGTTTTTATGTGCTGCGCCTATTTGAGGCGCTGACCGTTGGCCAAAATCTGACCGTCCTCGGTGATTTCTAGCTTGGATTTCAGAGTGTCGTCTCCGTCACCCGGAACGGCCAACATCCCCATCATCATCCGTGCGCCCATGGCGTCGGAGTCTGCGATCAAGCCCATCTGGATCAGCTTGTCGATCAATCCATTGGCGCCTGAGATCTGGATATCAGCTGTTCCCGAGGGAGCTGGCAGGCCGTCAAAGCTGATCAGGTCGTCGTTGTTGAAGGCAAAGTCACCTGTGCCAGTCACGCTGGCACCAGCGGCTGAGATCAGGAAGTTTTTGACGGTCAGTGCGTTCAGCTCAAGTGGCACGTCGTCGTTGGACAGTTCCATCATTTTGGCAAAATTCATGAAGTCCTGGAACACAGTCGTCTGCCCTGTCAGGTTGACGTCAACAGTCGCCGGATCACGAGGAAGAATGGCAGCCGGGTCGAGCAGAGACCAGAGCTCCTCGCCGACAGTCAGGCCGCCGAGGTTAAACGCAACAGTGAAGTCCTGCGGGGCTTCTGACGCTGTCACCGGCATTTTGAAGTCCATACCGAGCTCAGCCATTTTAGCGGACAGATCGAATGGAAAATCGGCTCCGGCCGCCATATCCATAGACATGTCAGCGACTTGGGCGGTCATTTGGATGGCGTCTTCATTGGCAGAGATCATCCCCGAGGATGATGCCGCAGTAGCTGTTTCGGACATAATCTGTTCGCCACCTTGCATTGCGCTGGTCTGCGTAGTGGTCGCGCCTGTGGTGGTGGCGAGTTTCAGCGAAAGACCCTGTTTCAGTGCGGTTGCCAAATTTGTGATGTCCATCCCGCCGGTTGGCAGTGCGATGGACAGATCGCTTCCCATGTCCATGTAAATCGCTGAGTTGATTGTCTCGACTCCCAGCGGGTCTTTGAGCTCTGCCTTATAGCTCAGGGATGACATTTTGGATTGGTCGGTAATGGTCACCAATTCATCCAACACAAATCGGCTGGAACCGCTTAGGTCAGTGCTTTCGCCAGTTAGTGATAGCCCGAGGTCGGCAAAGTCGGGTATTCCATCGGCGGTGAGGTTCTGTAGAGCAAAGGTGAAACCATCCATCGCGTATGAGAACGTGATGTCATCCGGATCACCAGACGCGATCAGCTCGGCGTCGTTGTAGTTGAAGACAAGTTCAGCCGAAATCGTGTCTGTTGCCGAATCGATGCCGGTGATCACAAATTTATAGAGCTGATCTCCATCCATATCCATCGCGACAGTGCCATCGGGGTTATCGGTATAGGACAAAGTCGGGTAAAGCAGGGCAACCGACGCGGACCCTTCAGGGAAATCCATCGCGAAGTTCAGTTTGGCTTCCGTAAATGTGACGTTATTTCCGTCCCGCGTGGTTGTTGCGGTCAGCTCGCCTCCAATGGTTTCGGCGATCGTCTGATAGCTATTCCAAAGGTCGTCAGCCGTAATATCAGCCAGTGCAGATGTAGACGTCAGGGCGGCAAAACCAACAGACAGCAGGGCGGTAGAGTTCTTGAACCTCATGGAAAGCCTTTCAAAATGCTTTGTTCCGAATGTGTTAGTGCTAACTAAGCGGTTAAGCTGTGAAATTTCAACCAACGCGCGCAAATAAAAAGGCCGCTACCCTAAGGGGAACGGCCTGATTTTGTGACTTGTATTGGTCTTATTTAATGCGTTGACCGTTAGCCAGGATCTGACCGTCGTCGGTGATTTCCAGCTTCGAATCCAGCGTGTCTTCGCCTTCGCCCGGAACGGCCAGCATGCCCATCATCATCCGTGCGCCCATGGCGTCGCCGTCGGACATCAGGCCCATCGAAATCAGCTTGTCCATCAGCCCATTGGCACCCACCAGTTTCAGGCTGGCGCTGCCGGTTGGGGCAGGCAGGCCATCAAAGCTGACAAGGTCTTCGTTGTTGAAGGTGAAATCGCCGTTGCCGGTCAGTTTGGCGCCGGCTGCGGACACTTGCAACTGACGGATGGTCAGCGCGTTCAACTCGCCGGGTTCCTGTTCGCCCATGTCCACCGCATCGATGGCCTCGGGGTCGAACAGGTCGAACAGCAGTTTGCCCTTACCGTCCAGTTCGAGCACAACGGTGGCTGGCTCGTGTGGCAGAACGCCAGTTGGATCAACCATACCCCACAGCATTTCAGGAACAGCAAAATCACGCAGTGTCAGACCAAGAGAGAAATCCTGCTCGCTGTCAGACTTGGCAATCGGTATCGCCAGTTTTGCACCGTATTCGGCGAAGCTGAGTGAGATTGGGAAAGGCAACTGGCTGGTGTTCACGTCCACTTGGGTTTGCAGTTGCGACAGATCATAGGACAAATTGCCGTTGCCCATCGCCACGGCAATCTTGCCGCCCCCTGACGAGGTCTCGAGCCCGAAGGTTTCACTGCCATCAACACCGGACATAGAGGCACTGCCGCCAGTGTAGGTAAAGGCCCCATCAAAGGCGAAGCCTGAGGCCAGCATGGCGGTGAAATCAACAAAATCCAGGCCCATCGGGATCGAACTTGTTCCGCCAAAGCTGAGCCCCTGCAGGCTGCCAGTGGCCGAGCCACCATCCGTTCCGCCCGGCTCTTTGGCACCGAAATCATAATTCAGCGAGGCAATCGTCATGTTCTGGTCATATCTGCGGATATCGCCGACGGTCATGTTGGTCTTGGTGACCACATCCGTCAGCGAAATGGTGGCTTTGACCATGCCTTCGGGCATTTCTTCGCCATCGGCCATGACCTTGCCCAAGGCGAGCTCGACCAGCGGCGAGGCATAGTCGTAGGTCATGTTTGCGGCATCGCCAGACACCAGCATCGCGCTGCCGTCGTGGGAGTAAATCATCTCACCCGAGGCTTCGTCTCCGCCACCGGCAAAGTTGAAGGTGATCGGAAATTCTGCGGGAAACAGCACGTTGACGGTGCCATCCCCATTTTCGACAAATTGAATTTCAGGCAGCTTCATCCCAACGGTGGCGTCTTCCTCGGGAATTGGCACCATCATTGACACGTCAGAAACCGTGAGGGTGCCGCCGGACAGATTTTCAGTGCCATTGACGTCATAGCCGGTGCCAGACAGGTAGGACTTCCAATCGTCCCAAACGTCTTGAGCGCTGAGGTCGGCCAGGGCTCCTTGAGTGGAGAGGACCAAGATAAATGTTGCACCATAACTGCGTGCGAGGAAAACTGACATAAGGCAACCTTTCTGAATAATCTGCGGGACCATGGTCGGCAGTTGCCTATTCTGCGTCAAGGGGCCAGATTGCCGACCGTTCCCCGTTAACATAGTACCATGAAATGAAATTGCGATTTGGAGATATAACCCATGGAATTCAAGGGTAAGACTGTCATCATTACTGGCGCGAGCCGGGGAATCGGTGCCGAGGCCGCGCGGGTCTTTGCGGCAGCTGGCGCCAATGTGGCTTTGCTGGCCAGGAGCGCGGACAGTCTTGAGGCGTTAGCGGCAGAGATCGGCGACAAAGCGCTGGCACTGGCGTGCGATGTTGCGGATTACGCATCGGTCGAAGCTGCTGTTCAGAAGACAGTTGCGCGGTTTGGCGGGCTGGATGTGCTGATCAATAACGCCGGAGTGCTGAAACCCATTGCACCCTTGGCCGAGGCTGATCCGGCAGACTGGGCGAAGGTCATTGATATCAACACCACGGGTGTGTTCAACGGTATGCGTGCAGTGCTGCCTCTGATGAAGCAAGCGGGTGGCGGTACTATTCTGACGGTTAGTTCTGGTGCTGCACATAACGCTTTGGAAGGATGGAGCGCCTATTGTACTTCCAAGGCAGGGGCAGCGATGTTGACCACGGCGCTGGATCTTGAAGAGCGCAGCAATGGCATCCGCGTCATGGGCCTGTCACCGGGCACTGTCGCTACACAGATGCAACGCGATATCAAGGCCAGCGGAGTTAACCCGATCAGCGAGTTGAATTGGGAAGACCATATTCCTGCTGACTGGCCCGCCAAAGCTCTGCTGTGGATGTGCACATCGGATGCGGACGAGTATATCGGTAGCGAAATCGCGCTGCGCGACGAGGTGATCCGCAAGCGGGCTGGCCTGATATGATCGAACTGGTGATCGAAGAGTCCGGGCTGTGGATCGTCACACTTAACCGCCCGGACAAGGCCAATGCTCTGACCTCTGGTATGCTGGAGGAACTGGTTGAGATTGCCAATCGTGCGGCAGGCGCGCGCGGGTTGATCCTGACCGGTACCGGCAAGGTGTTTAGCGCCGGTGCAGATCTGGATGAGGCGGCTGCGGGTTTGGCGACCTCTCCTTTGTGGGAGCAGTTGTCAGCGGCAATCGCGGCCTTGCCTTGCCTGACCGTTGCGGCACTAAACGGCACTCTGGCTGGTGGTGCTAATGGCATGGCACTGGCCTGTGACCTGCGGATTGCGGTGCCCAGCGCCAAGGTGTTCTACCCGGTGATGAAGCTTGGTTACCTGCCGCAGCCCTCGGACGCTCGGCGTATGGCGGCGTTGATTGGCCCGGCGCGCAGTAAGTTAATCTTGGCGGCGGGGCAAAAGATTTCGGCGCATCAGGCCTATGATTTTGGTTTGTTTGACCTGATTTCAGAGCCTGACGATCTGATG
>Ga0105355_10002103_pt1 | contig 18146 bp, 18 predicted proteins | sample GOMGulsemesocosm_2_FD_83508 | JGI IMG/M metagenome (GOLD analysis project Ga0105355, IMG submission 83508) | Methane-oxidizing microbial communities from mesocosms in the Gulf of Mexico - GOM9C Gulf of Mexico | ecosystem: Environmental > Aquatic > Marine > Cold seeps | place: Gulf of Mexico... | reverse complement strand
TTTACAATTTCCTATTACGCGTCTAAGTTGCGCATTACATTAATCATTTCTAGCGCGCTCAATGCCGCTTCGCCACCTTTGTTACCGGCTTTAGTGCCAGCACGTTCGATAGCTTGTTCGATGGTGTCGGTGGTCAATACACCAAAGGCGACAGGCACGCTATATTGCATTGCTACTTGAGCCAGACCTTTATTACATTCACCCGCAACGAATTCAAAATGAGGTGTACCACCACGAATTACTGCGCCCAAGGTAATGATTGCATCGAACTCACCTTTAGCGGCGACCTTCTGTGTTACAACAGGAAGTTCAACGGCGCCAGGTACACGTACCAGTGTAATATCGTCGTCCGCCATACCACCGCTGCGCTTAAGCACATCGATCGCACCAGAGACTAATGAATCAACAATAAAACTGTTAAAACGTGAAACAACAATCGCTACTTTTGCGTTAGTAACCGCTAGGTTACCTTCAATAATTTTCATGTTCTGACCTTATATCTATTCGTTGGGGAAAAGGGTTTTAAAAAGCCGCCCCAAAAAGTGCGGCAATGATAACACAAGCCACAGGCAAAACGCATTACCATTGTATGTTAACGCGATCACTTAATTGCGATCGCGTCATGGTCTGCTCAACCAGCGTTATCAGGTAATTACTCGGCGATATAATCAACCACTTCAAGGCCAAAGCCTGAAAGCGCATGATAGCGTTTCACTGAGCTCAATAGTTTCATCTTACCAACGCCAATATCGGCGAGGATTTGTGAGCCAACGCCCACCTTGCGTGAGGTGCCCTGCCATTTAGCCGTCACTGGTTTTTCGCCATTATCTTCCAGCCCAAAGGCAGCAACCTGAGCGACTAAGGCATCGTTTGATTCATGATTAGCCAGAATAACAAGCACGCCACCCTCTTCACTAATTCGCTTCATCGCTTTATCAAGCGGCCAACTGCGGTTTTGTGCGCGCTCACTGGCTAGTAAATCGTTGAAGGTATTTTGCAGGTGTACGCGCACATTCACTGGGGTATCTGCGCGTACATCACCTTTAACCATGGCGAAATGCACTTCATCGTCAATGGTATCGCGATAAGTAATTAAATCGAATTCACCGTATTTAGTCGGCAGCTTACATTGTGCCTCTTTAACGATGGTGGTTTCGTTGGCGTTACGGTATTCAATTAAATCGGCGATGGTGCCAATTTTAATATCATGGAGCTTAGCAAATATTTCTAAGTCTGGACGGCGCGCCATGGTGCCATCTTCTTTAAGAATTTCAACGATAACACTAGCGGGTTCGCTCCCTGCAAGACGAGCCAAATCACAACCTGCTTCGGTATGTCCTGCGCGCGTTAGCACGCCACCATCTTGTGCCATCAACGGAAAGATATGACCCGGCTGCACGATGTCTGCCGGAACCGCGTTTGCAGCAACGGCAACTTCGACGGTACGTGAACGATCGGCGGCAGAGATGCCTGTTGTCACGCCAGTAGCCGCTTCAATAGCCACGGTAAAGTTGGTAGAAAACTGTGCCTTATTTGCGTCAACCATTAATGGCAGGTTCAAACGCTCACAGCGCTCTTTAGTTAAGGTTAAACAAATCAAACCACGACCATGAGTCGCCATGAAGTTTATCGCTTGCGGCGTAATTTTATCTGCTGCAATAATTAGATCGCCTTCGTTTTCGCGATCCTCATCGTCCATCAGAATGACCATTTTCCCTAATTTAATATCTTCAATGATCTCTTCAATCGTATTTAGTGCCATGATTAAGCCTTAACGTTGTTGGCCACTAATGTTGTTAGCGGCAAATTTTGAATAACTCGTGTATATAGTCATACATATGTTTAAATTGCCAAATTTCAAGGGCAATACGGAACTAATTTTTATAAAAATCCACTTCGTGCGAGTAAATCCATGCTGACACTGCCCTGTTCATTATCGCGACATGTCATTAGCCGCTCTAAATAACGGGCGATTTGATCAACTTCAATATTAACCATAGTGCCGACTTTAAATTGGCTAATCGTCGTTTCGCCCGCGGTATGTGGCACAATGGTCAGACGAAAACTCGATTTATCTAAGGCATTGACGGTTAAGCTAATGCCATCGATACAGATCGAACCTTTATGGGCGATATAACGCATCAAATCACTCGGCGCGCTAACCCAATAGTCAGTACTGCGACCATTATTAATCACTTGTGAAATGGTGCCTACACCATCGACATGACCACTAACCATATGCCCACCTAACCGTGTGGTTGGCGTGACTGCTTTTTCAAGATTAATTGATTGGCCCACTTGGTAGTTGGCAAACCCAGTCAATTTTATTGTTTCCCCCGATACATCGGCAAAGAAACTATCCTTGGTCAGCTTAACCACCGTCAAGCATACACCGTTACTGGCGATGCTATCGCCTAGTTTTACGTCGCTAAGATCTAACTTAGCGCTCTTTATTTCCACCACGAAGTCGCTGCCGCTATTTTTAAGCTGTGCTAGCGAACCTACCGACTCTATAATTCCAGTAAACATCTAATTTAAATCTCTTTTTGGGGTTGCTATTATGCGTATATCACGACCAACCATGGTTAGCTCATCAATCGATAGTTCAATCAATTGATGAAGCTGTTTCACACCAGGCAAACTAAATAGGCCCTTGTTACTACTGCCCATTAACTTTGGTGCCTGATAAATGACGAGTCTGTCGACCAGATTATTTTCTAGCAAGGCGCCACAAAGAGTTTGCCCAGCCTCAACCCATAGTGCATTAATTTCACGTTGTGCTAGCAGTGTCATCAGTGCCGGCAAATCAATCTGTCCTTGGCCCGGCATCACTAGCTGCTCGACATGGGCTGGCCATTGCTTATCATCAGTTTGGCGACGCACCAAGATAATCGGCGCAGCAATAGCGATCATCTTATGCTCAGGCGTCACCTTATTTGTACTATCGATGACGATACGAATCGGTTGACGCAACTGCGCTTGTTCAATCACCTCACTGACCTGACCAATTTCAGCCCAGCGCAGATTTAAACTTGGGTTGTCTGCCACCACTGTGCCAGAGCCGGTTAAAATGGCGCAGTGCTGCGCCCTAAACTGCTGAACATCGATGCGCGCATCACTGCCGGTTATCCACTGGCTGCTACCATCGGCTAACGCAGTACAACCATCGAGTGTGGTGCCCAATTTAACACTGATAAACGGACGCTGGTGCTCCATGCGCTTTAAAAAACCGGGATTTAGTGCGCGTGCAGCGCCTTCTAGTACGCCACTGGTTACCTTGAGGCCAGCATCTTGTAGCATCGCGATTCCACGACCTGCTACCTTGGGGTTAGGGTCGGTCATAGCCACGACCACCCGCACAATACCGGCATCGATTAGCCCTTGCGCACATGGCGGCGTGCGCCCGAAGTGGCTACACGGCTCAAGCGTGACATAGGCGGTTGCGCCAATGGCTAACGCGCCAGCATCCGCCAGCGCATTAACTTCGGCATGCCCTTGACCTGCTTTGCGGTGAAAGCCTCGCCCTACAATATTGTTGTCTTTGGTGATAACACAACCGACATTCGGGTTTGGCGTGGTGGTAAAACGCCCACACTTAGCCAGGTTGATTGCTTGTTGCATCATCTCGATATCGATAATATTTTGGCTTGCACTCATGACTAACGTCCCTAACTCTTTCCGAGCTTGGCAATTTCTTTACCAAATTCTTCGACATCCTCAAACGCGCGATACACCGAGGCAAATCGAATATAAGCAACTTTATCCAGACGCTTTAGCTCTTCCATCACCAGGTTGCCGACCAATGTCGACAACACTTCTCGCTCGCCGGTGGCGCGCAGGTGGGATTTAATGGTGTGCAGCGAATTTTCGATTTCTTCGACGCTGACGGGACGGCGCTCCAGCGCACGCGACATGCCACTGCGTAGTTTCTCATCGTCGAAAGGTTCGCGGGCTCCCGTGGTTTTGATTATTTTTGGCATCACTAATTCAGCCTGCTCAAAGGTTGTAAAACGCTCTTGGCATTCAATACATTGACGACGACGTCTAACTTGATGACCATCGGCGACCAGACGAGAATCGATTACTTTGGTTTCATTGGTGCGGCAAAAAGGGCAGTGCATAAAAGCCTCAAAGGAGTAAACGCCTAAAACTTAATAAAAATGGACAAATGGGATTAATTGTCGTTCAAATCATAAGCAAAAAAAACGTTGCTAATAATAACATAACTGGCGATAAAAAACGTAGTAATCAATGGACGATTCGATTCTCCCATCGCTGTTTTTTCGCAAGCCTAACGAAAAAAATATCCTATAGCTTCTTATTATTTAGCGACATAGAAAATATAACCGCCTAAGCTGAATGATTATTGTTCGGAATAGTGTTAATGCAACGCTATTCTGATATTATGCGTGGCTCTGTGAGCTAGGTATGGCGAGGTTTAATAGTGATTCACCAGTTTTTCCCTAAGGTATTTGTGGCCATGCTTACGGCATTAGTTTGCAGCAGTGACGCAACTTCTTCTGAGATTTCATCGGTTAAACATCTCACCATCGGCCAAATTGGCCATAGTGATATTCAAAAAAGAGCCGGCCTCATTTTGACTAAAGCCTATGCGGCGATTGGCATCGAACTAGAGATTGTCGGACTTCCTTCGAAACGCGCACTAAATTATAGCAATAATGGTTTACTCGATGGCGAAGTCTTGCGGGTAAAAAACATCGAACACAAATACCCAAACCTCGTTTGCATTCCGATACCACTTTACCAAATCACAGCATCTGCTTACACCATCAATGGTAATAAAAGCTTTAACCATTTTGATGAGTTATTACAATCACCCATTGCTATTCACAGTGGCGTGTTCTGGGAAGAAGAGTTAGTCAAACATCATCAGCATTATGTTTCACGCGTCAGCGGCACCAAGAAAAAATTTAAGTTATTGTCGTTAGGACGGGTGGACTATATCCTAAGCAGTCAACAACGCGCGCACGAAGTAATATCGGAATATTTTAGTACTGAAAAAATCATTGAAGTGACTCCGCCCATCGCCACGATTAATCTCTACCATTACCTTAATCGCAACCACCAAGACCTAGTGCCAAAGATTCAGGCACAGCTACAAAAAATGACCAACAACAAGTTACTTCCTATGCCTCATTTACAGGCAAAAAAAATCCAGTGAGTTCAATCACTGGATTTTCGTCATGTATGGCGCTCGTCATCCGACGCGCACCGCTTATTTACTTATGCGTAAACAGGTAAACGAGCACAAATCTCTAACACGTTATTCTTAACACGTTCGATAGTCGCTTCATTGTTGATATCATCAAGAATGTCACAAATCCAACCGGTAAGCGCCTTAGTATCACTAACGCTAAAGCCGCGACGCGTGATAGCTGGCGTGCCAAGACGTAGACCAGAGGTCACAAACGGTGAGCGTGGATCGTTTGGTACTGAGTTTTTGTTTACTGTGATAAATGCACGACCGAGCGCCGCATCAGCATCTTTACCAGTGTATTCCTTACCGATTAAATCAAGCAGTAATAGGTGATTAGTGGTGCCGTTAGAAACAACTTTATAACCACGCTCGATTAATACTTCAACCATCGCATTAGCGTTATCTAATACAGACTGCTGGTAGGTTGCAAATGCTGGCTCTAATGCTTCTTTAAATGCTACCGCTTTAGCCGCGATTACATGCATTAAAGGACCACCTTGACCACCAGGGAATACTGCTGAGTTTAACTTCTTTTGGATCGCTTCGTTTTCACGAGCAAGAATCAAACCACCACGAGGGCCAGCCAACGTTTTGTGAGTAGTCGTTGTTACAACATCAGCAATTGGCACAGGGTTCGGGTAAAGACCTGCCGCCACAAGACCTGCTACGTGAGCCATGTCAACGAATAAGTAAGCGCCAACTTTATCCGCGATATCACGGAAACGCTGCCAATCGACGATGCCAGAGAATGCAGAGAAACCAGCGATAATCATCTTAGGCTTGTGCTCAAGCGCCAGCGCTTCAACTTCAGCGTAGTTAATGTCACCCGCGTCGTCTAGTCCGTATTGCTTAGCATCGTACAGCTTGCCAGAAAAGCTCACATGAGAGCCGTGAGTTAAATGGCCACCGTGCGCTAGGCTCATGCCTAATACTGTATCGCCGTGCTCTAACAGTGCTAAAAACACTGCAGAATTTGCCTGCGAACCAGAATGTGGCTGCACGTTTGCATAATCAGCACCAAAAAGTTGCTTAGCACGATCGATAGCTAAAAATTCAGCTTTATCAACATATTCACAGCCGCCGTAATAACGCTTGCCAGGATATCCTTCGGCGTATTTGTTGGTTAGCTGTGAACCTTGTGCTTCTAATACACGTGGGCTACAGTAATTTTCAGAAGCAATCAGTTCGATATGTTCTTCTTGACGGGTAGTTTCTTGGGAAATGGCTTCGAACAACTCAGGATCGAAATCAGCAATATTCATATCACGTTTAAGCATCTTAAACTCCACAGATTGGGTTAGAAAATCAAAAAATTTGAGCGTATTCTACTCGTCTAGACGGCCAAATCCTAGTCAAAAGTGTGACTTTTATCAAACTTTTACCTGCCATAGATTGTCACTACAAAATTCAAGCCACAATCGCGCATAAACCACCGCTAACAACACTTTATTATTCCTGATCATTTATCGATAATAAATCACTCTCCACGCCGACTAAAAACAGCTCTACATCAACCTATGTAATGTGGCACAGGCGATAATGTAGGTAGCATTAAATTATCGTCACGATGGCGCTAATTCTTTACAACGGATGGAGGCTCAGCCTTATGAAATTTAAATCACGGAGCAATTCAATAGTGTTTTTTGGCACTTTTTTGTTGCTACTTTTGGCGCTGTCTTTTTTCAATATCTATACCGCTTATCGCGACGCTAAGAGTCATACGACAATTAATCTGAAAAATAATAGTTTTCTGATCTCAGAATGGATTAAAGGCGGGTTTCGTAGTTCCGATTACGTACTAAGGGATATTATCGAACACGTGCAGCAGCACGAGTTAGTTTATCCAACGACAAACCTCGCTAAGCATAAGCAGCGCAAGGCATTTCTAGAGCGAAAACGTGCAACACTCGACAACGCCATACTGATAGGACTGTTCGATAAACATTGCGTTGTCACCCATTCCAATGCCTTTGATGGGTTCGATGCGAGCCAACGAGAATATTGCCAAAAGCTACAACAGCAACCACAACTCGCTAGTGTCGTGAGCAATGGTATTATCTCTAATACAGGGCAGCTAAATGTCACTCAGGCGCGGCGTTTTAGCACATCCGATCAGGCATTTTCGGGCATGGCGGCAATATCGGTTAACCTGAAGTTTTTTGAGCAGATGTTAGGATCGTTAAATTATGACGAACAGAGTATTATTTCAATCTACGATTCTCAATTAACTCTACTTAGTCGTAAACCATCGGCATCACATCTTATTGGCACTAAGATTAACAGCAAGATCTTAGTAGATTTCGTCAATACTAAAGCGCTGCTAACTTATGTGGAAGGAGTATTTACCGCCGATGGCATAGAACGCCGCTACGTATTGAGAAAAGTTGAGCAGCTGCCCTTTATTGTGGTTATTGGTGAGGCTAACCAACACTGGCAGATGCATTGGCGCAATCGCACTATCACATCGCTAGTGTCGTTATTGATTATATTAATCTTGGCGATAGTAGCGCTGCAAAGCTATCGCAGCGTTAGCGCCCGCAAGGAACAACTAAAACAGCTAAAGACAGCGGCAGAGAAATTAGCCCGCACCGATTCACTCACCGGAGTGCCGAACCGTTTTGCACTGTTCGAACAAGGCAATTGCGAGTTTTCGCGGCATCAACGCTACGCCAATACTTTTAGTGTGATGATGCTCGATATCGACCATTTTAAACGGGTTAATGACAATTTTGGTCATGATGTCGGTGATAGTGTGTTATCAGGTTTGGGAGAACTGTTTAACACTTGCCTGCGTGACACCGATACCGTCGGTAGAATTGGTGGCGAAGAGTTTGTTATCCTATTGCCACAATGTAACCTGGATCAGGCGAATACGCTCGCTGAGCGCATTCGAAAAAACATCGAGCAACATACGTTTGAAGCTGCAACAGCACACCTGTCTATTACCATTAGCATTGGCTTAGCACAGGCAGGTGCTAACACTGATTCATTTCCCGAGCTGTTAAAGCTCGCCGACAATGCACTCTACCAAGCGAAACATAACGGTAGAAATCAGGTTGTTAGCGCGCACTATCAAGCGCCATCGGAGCAAGCTCACAGCGCCAAGATCTAGAACTGATTTTTCACTCAATTACGGGTATAATCTTGCCCCAATAAAATAGTGTGTCAATAATTGAGCGTAGCAATATGATGAATCAACCAAGCATCTTCGATCCTAAAGCACCGCAGGCCCTGCCAGTTTCCGACGAAGCAAGAGTATTAACGCCAATTGAGGTTGAATCCAACCGCATTGAGTTGCTGGCACCAGCAAAGAATTTAGAGTACGGCAAACAAGCCATCTTACATGGCGCCGATGCAGTTTACATTGGTGGTCCTGCTTTTGGCGCGCGTACAGCGGCGAGCAACAGTGTTGAAGACATCGCCGAGCTTTGTAAATTTGCCCATCAATATCACGCGCAGGTTTTTGTTACGCTCAACACCACCATGACCAATGACGAGATTAAAGAAGCCCAAAAGCTTATCTGGCAGATCTATGACGCTGGTGCCGACGCGCTGATCATTCAAGATATGGGGATATTAAAGTTAGACATTCCACCCATCGCCTTACATGCCAGCACGCAAATGGACAATCGCACCCCTGAAAAAGCGGCCTTCATGGAACAAGTGGGTTTCACCCAAGTGGTACTTGCGCGGGAACTGACCCTGCCGCAAATTCGCGAGGTGGCCAAAGAAACCAAGATGCAACTGGAGTTCTTCATTCATGGCGCGCTGTGCGTAAGCTATAGTGGCCTATGTAATATTAGTCACTCTTATTCGAATCGCAGCGCCAATCGCGGTGAATGCTCGCAAATGTGTCGCCTACCGTGTAACCTAACCACGCGTCAGGGTGAGGTAATTGTTGAGAACGAGCATCTGTTATCCCTCAAAGACAACAACCAAACAGACAACCTCGACGCGCTAATCGATGCCGGCGTGCGCTCGTTTAAGATTGAAGGCAGGCTCAAAGATATTAGCTATGTAAAGAACGTCACCGCTCATTATCGTCAAGAGTTAGATAAGATTATAGCGCGCCGCACCGAGTTATCTCGCTCTTCTCACGGTAAATGCGAGCATAATTTCATTCCAGATCCTGAGAAAAGTTTTAACCGCGGCAGCACCGACTACTTTGTTAACGAGCGTACCGATGGTGTTAGCGATTTCCGCACGCCAAAATACCTGGGTGAAGAAGTGGGCACCGTTAGCCACATCGCCAAAGACTACTTTACCGTCGAGTCGAGTCAAACATTTAACAATGGCGACGGCCTAGGTTACTTCGTCACCGACCATAGAAAGCAGGTGATGTCAGACAATAAGACCGAAGGCTTGCGAGTAAACCGCGCCGATGGCAACAAACTGTTTGTGCTAAAAATGCCTGACAGTCTAAAGATAGGCATGACCCTGTATCGTAATCACGACCAAGCATTTGAAGCGACCTTGGCCAAAGAATCGTCAAAACGCGTGATTGACGTGGATATGGAAATAACCACCACAGACTCAGGTTTTACCCTGGCTATTAACGATCATTACGGCAATCAGGCAAGCGTCACGCTCGATGCTAGCAAAGAGCCAGCACAAGACAGTGAAAAGTCCCTTAAGACCCTGAACAAGCAGCTGGCAAAATTAGGCAGCACCGACTTTAAACTTGCAAAGCTAACCACCAATGATGTGGCCGATTTCTTCCTGCCAGCCTCGGTGTTAAATGGTTTGCGCCGCGATGCTATCACGGCATTAATCACTGCGCGTATAGAAGGTTATCAGCGACCTACGCCATGGGCGCGCAACGATGATGCGGTTTACCCAACCACCAGCCTGAGTTTCCTCGATAATGTACTCAATGACAAAGCCAAAGAGTTTTATCAACAGCACGGGGTTATTCATATCGAAGATGCCTATGAGATGAACAAGATAACCGAAGATGCACCGCTCATGGTGACGCGCCATTGCCTGCGTTATAACTTTAACTTGTGCCCGAAAGAAGTGCCGGGGATCAAAGCTGAACCCATGGTTATCGAGATCGGCAATGACACCCTAAAACTCGTGTTCGACTGCGTTAAATGCGAAATGATGGTGGTGAGTGACAACAAGCAGGTTAAGCAGTAATTTATAACGCAAATTAACGGCAAAGCGAGCTCCTGCTCCTTTTACCGCGCTTTAAGCTTGACTAAATTGAACTGTTTTACCGAATTGGGGCCATCTTGCCACGCATCAACCCGCATGCCAGCAATAAAAGGTCCTTGTTTGGCCAACAATAACAGGATATGTCGCTGGCTAACCCTTTCATCTTGAATATCAATCGTTAAGTGATGCTCTTTGACACTAATGTCGCTTGCCTCAAAACGCACTTCTCGTTTTATATCCGATAGGCCAATATGATGCACCTGCATCAATCCGCTACCGTTGGCTTTAATATTAAGCGATACAATATCGGCTGTATTTCCCTCGGTTTGGGAACCAGTCCATTGACCAACATAATCTGAGAGCGTGTGCTGTTTTGCCCAAAGTGTTGATGAAAACAAACATAAACATAGCGTTAACGTCTTAATCATTGTCTAGCCCTTGTCTTGTTTGATCTTCGATGATGGTTTGATCTTCGATGAAGGTTTGTGCGGTTGATTTTCCGCTAACACTCGCTAGGCGATAAGTATTGCGCAAGATTGAGCGCTGTTTTCCATCATGGTCAATATCGAGCACCATCATTTCACTCTTTTTTTCACCGCTGAGCAAGAGGGTTTTCGACTCCTTGGGGTTTTGATGATTTGTCAGTTCAATCGCGCAATAGACGCCATCACAACGAATATTTTCGGCACTAATCTTGTAACGCTTAACGTGTTTTAGTTGATGAGCAATATTGCCATAAGCTATTTGACCATTGTGATTTTTATCAATTGATAACAACACATAGGTATACGCACTTCGGTCGACAATCCCCTCCCATTGTCCGACTAGCGTTTTAACCTCCATCGCGTTACTTGCGAAAGGCAAAGCCATCAGTAAAAACGCTATAACGCTCTCTTTTATTCTCATTGAGTAGATCCTAATGCAGCTATCATGCATTAATAACAATGCTGCGTAACGTGTAATTGTCCTAAATGATAACAGCTTACGACACAATTGCCCCTTGTTAGATATTGACGTTTTTTGTTATTTCTCCTCAAATTTTTAAGGGTGGAGACTTCAACAAAAAAGATTAGCCTTATTATCTCAATCACGTAGTATCTAGCCGAAAACTATCACCTTAATCACGAGCGCATGATGAAAAAACACCTACAAACAATGAGCTTTATTGTTGTTTCTCTGTTTGTCTTTGGCTGTTCCTCCCAACCCGATAAGGCTCAAGAGGTAAGTCGTACATATTACCAAGCCTGGGAAAAGGATATAGGTTACGCGCAAGTTGTTCGAAGCGGCAATACGCTACACCTTTCAGGTATTACCGGCGAGGGAGCAACATTTAAGCAGCAGCTACACCACATCTACCAACAGATTCAAACAATATTGGCTGACTTTAATGCAACCACCAGCCACATCACTAAAGAAGTTATTTAACCTGAACTCGGTTTAATGGGTTTTACAATCCGTTGAAATTATTGGATATTACTACTATTGACATCCAGTGACGAAATTTTAGTGATTATCACGAGTTCTCTACTCCATGCAGAACTCAAGTACCTACATCCGTGTAGGCAAGGCGTTTTCTCCCATAAATAGCTGGCTATTTTGGGCGAAAACAACGCAGGTAGGCGCTCAAATAGCGTTATTGGCTAAAATAGCTTAAGCCGAGCTCAGGTTATTTATACCACTGACATGACCTTGCTAAAACAAGCAATACCACAGCGAAAGCGCTATTATGCTAACGAGCAATATCCAAGCGCGTCGTGGGTGCAAATAAACGGATTGTACTCCCCTTCTTCGCTGCTGGAAGTCGCAGTGACCGTAGAATTAATCAACCAATAAGGAACGTCTTGATGGAATTAAAGACCGTTGCACAACAAACAATACATGGCCTGTCGACTAGAACAGATAACGCCGCAGAAATGGAGCCTGGGCGCGGTAAAATACCAGCATTATGGCAAAAATTTGATAATTGCGTGCCGGTCGATTATCAACATGGTGAGCGCGTATATGGCGTGTATTCAAACTATGAATCCGACCACACCGGTAAATTTACCGTGCTGGCAGGTTTTGATGGCAAGTCGCTGCCAAGCGATGTGAAACTAGAGCAAGTGGTTATTCCCGCAGCTACCTATCTAGTGTTTAGCCATCAAGGAGAGATGCCACAAATAGCTATCGATGCGTGGACCCAGATTTGGCAATACTTTTCAAACCCAGACTCGCCTCACAAGAGAGCCTATAGTGTTGATTTTGAATATTATCCCAATGGCAATCAAATCGAAGTACATATTGCGATTAGCTGATCACGCCTAACTCAATACCCAACAAATTATCTAGGTGGATGGCCAATATCAGAGATCCCAATATTGAACATACGCCTAGATAAGCCGCAATAAACACCTATTCACACGACCTAAAAGTCTCTTGATCTAAGTCAAGCATATCGCTGAACAAACCAGCTAACATATAAATACGAATCATTATCACTACGGTTATTGAGTTAACTTTGAAATTATTTATATTTAGTTGTTTCTTTTGTGCGATGGCCAGCGCTCAGGTTAAACCTATCACACTCAGCGGCCCCGCGGCGGTGGTTAGCTACCCCTTAATGGTGATGGCCCAGCAACAGCGCCTTAGTGATCAGGGCATTGAGTTTAATTTCGTACGTTGGAATAACCCCGACCAACTTCGTGCAATGGTCATTGGCCAACAAGTTGATTTTAGTGCGATGCCATCCAATCTTGCCGCTATTTTCTATAATCGTGGCCATAAACTCTCGCTACTTAATATTTCGGTGTGGAATATTATGTGGGTTTTAAGCAATGACTCTGAGCTTGATGCCCTTAGTGATCTGCAAGGTAAAGAGATTGTCGTGCCATTTAAAAATGATATGCCAAGTATTGTATTGCGCCAGCTACTGTCTACCCAGTTAGGTGACAAAGCTGACACGGTCAAGATACGCTATAGCCATAATTTAATGGATGCGACGCAACTATTGCTGGCGGGGAAAGTCGATCATGCGCTACTCATTGAGCCGATTGCTTCGGTGGCATTATTTCGCAGTCAACATAACCCTAAGATTAACATTAAGCGCGGCATTAATATTAGCCAACAATGGCGTGAGACATTTCCCGATACGCCAAAGCTCCCGCAAGCAGGCATCATTGCCAACACCTCCGTTAATCAAGACAAACAGCTACTCACTCGCGTCAACAATGAATATATCAACGCCACTAATTGGTGTAACAAATCACCTGCCGCTTGTGCCGATATCGTGTCTCACTATTTACCAAAAATTCCCAAAGTGGCGCTGATAGATGCGATAAAAATGACTCAGTTAAATGCGATAACAGCATCAGAGGCCAAGGCTGACCTAATCAGTTTCTATCAGCTACTGGCTAGCGCAGATCCAAAACGTATTGGCGGACGCCTGCCACAAGCGGATTTTTATCAATGAATGTTCGTACCCGCCACTATTTGTTACAAGCATTAGGGCTGTCACTGCTCTTGCTCTGCTGGCAATGGCTATCGGGCGTATTGAGTCCAATGATTTTAGCCACACCACTACAGACCGTTATGCGTTTAGCACAATTGCTATTGACCAACGATTTTTGGCAAGTGCTATTGGTAACCCTAGTTCGGTTAGCGGGCGCATTAAGCATTGCCTGCCTTATTGGATTTGTATTGGGAGTCTGCGCTGGTCGAAGGCCCTGGCTCAAGCACTTCTTAGAACCACTGCGTTGGTTACTGATGAGTGTGCCGCCGGTGGTAGTGGTATTGCTGGCGATGTTGTGGTTGGGCATGGGCAGTTCTATGGTCATTTTTATTACGGTGTTATTGCTCAGCCCCACTATTTATATCAACACGTACAAGGGCATCGAACAGATTGATCGACACTGGTTAGATTTAGCCACAATTTACAAATTTTCCACCGTGCAACGCGTTATCAACATTTACGTGCCCGCCATTGCAGCTCAACTTTGCGCCACGATGGTTGTTGTATGTTGCAGTGGAGTAAGAATCATCGTGCTCGCCGAAGTATTGGGCGCGCACAAAGGCTTAGGCTATGAACTGGCCAATGCCCGTGGCAACTTTGATACCAATGAGCTTTATGCTTGGGTATTAGTTAGCTTGCTGTTGGTGGCTATTTTGGAATTTTTACTATTAAGACCAATACAAAATAAGTTATTAAGGTGGAAAAATGCAACTAATTAACGCCAGTAAAGTGACCTTAGCACTCGCGGGAAAAACCATATTTAACCAACTATCGTTCACGGTAGAGCAAGGCGAGAAAATTGCCTTAATTGGTGATAGCGGAGTCGGGAAAACCTCATTCTTAAATCTAGTCTGCGGCCTACATGAGCCCCTCAAAGGCAGCATCAATAATCAGGCAAAACGAATTGGCTATGTATTTCAAGAGCCAAGGTTATTACCCTGGCTCACGGTTAGCAAGAACATTGAAGAAGTTATGAAGCCCTATGGCTTTAGCGCTTACGAGCGACAGCAAAAGGTTGCAGAATTACTCACTGTCATGCAATTAGCCCATTGCACTGAGTATTATCCGCACCAACTGTCCGGCGGCATGGCACAGCGTGTTTCATTGGCACGTGCATTTGCCATCGAGCCAGATTTATTGCTGTTAGATGAACCGTTTAGCGCATTAGACAAGAGATTACGAAATCAACTTACAAAGTATTTAGCACAGTTTTTAACACCACAAACCACGCTTATCTACGTTAGTCACTCGCCTGAAGATGTATTGGGCTTAGCCCATCAGTGTTTGGTATTACAGCATGACCATCAATACTCCTGGCATCAACTCGATACTGATCAGCAATGTCAGGCGTTACTCGATAACTTTTGCTCCAACAAGGCTCACTAACATGCCGTATCCCCTACTTATTACCATTCATATCTTTGCTGCGGTGACATTCATCGGCGTGGTCTTTTTCGAAGTATTATTTCTCGAGTCGATTCGGAAAAAATTAGCAGGCGATTTGATGGCGTTATTGCAACAGCAGATTAGCGCCCGAGCCCGAAAAATCATGCCCTGGGTCATGGCGTTGTTATTCCTCTCCGGTTTGGCCATGGCTCATCATCATTTTCCGCACTTTCAAGGGCTGCTTGATTCATCATTTGGAATATTACTATCAATTAAAATGTTCTTAGCTTTTAGTGTATTAAGCCATTTTATCACCGCGATGTACCTCTCCAGCCACGGCAAGATGAATTGTAGCCGATTCAAAGGAATTCATTTAAGCGTTTTTTGTCATCAGGTATTGATTATCTTTCTGGCAAAAAACATGTTTTATATTCAATGGTAAGGAACCATTATGTCGAACTATTCAACGTTATCCTATCTCACCAGTTGCTTGATTTTAGCCAGTGTGGCTAGCCCCTCATTTGCCGCCGAAATAAAGGCCGATGAGCGTATCGAAGTACAGGGACGCAAGATGCAACAAGCATTTCCGACGTTAGCTGAAACCGCTGCGCAGCTTAAGCAAATTGCAGGAGGCACTAATCTAATCGAGCTTGGAAAATTACCGGCGCGTCAGGCTACGCTCCAAGATGCCTTAGGTTTTGAACCAGGTATTATTATGCAGAGCTTCTTTGGTGGCAACGACCAACCACGACTAAATATTCGCGGCTCTGGGGTGCAAAGTAATCCGGTAAACCGTGGCGTAGTATTATTGCAAGATGGTTTACCACTTAATCAGGCCGACGGCAGCTTTGTGATAGGCTTCTTAGATCCAAAGTCAGCAGATATGATTGCGGTGTATCGCGGTGCCAACGGATTACGCTACGGGGCAACAACCCTAGGTGGCGCGGTTAATATGATTAGTAAAAATGGCACGAACAGTCAACCTAGCGCGCGAATTGAATATGGTAATGATGCACGCATCGGTGCTAGCGTCCAAACTGGCGGGCAAGGCCAAGACTGGGATTACTTTATTAGCGCAGGCAAAGATAGTTACGATGGCTATCGTCATCAAAGTGAATCGTCACGCAGTAATTTCAACGGCAATTTTGGCATCGACTTATCCGCCAAGACGACTAACCGCACCTATCTCAGTTGGAGCGACAACTATTTTGAGATCCCTTTTGTCGTGCCCAAAGCTATCGCGCTCAACGATCCAAAATTAATCCTCGGCGATGGTAATACGCCTCTGGACAGTATGTTTAACATCTATAAACGCAAACCGTTTCGTGATTCACAACTTAAGCGTTTAGCCAACAAAACAAGAATGCTGCAAGGCGCGGCACTACATGAATTTGGCGTATTTTATCAGCAAGTCGATGATACCTTTACCGACCCGCTAAAGCATGCCGTGACAGATAGCACCGACATCGGTTTAGAATATAGTGTGGCCATTGATGGTGATTACATTAGCCGCGACGATCATTTGCTTCTTTCCTTATCCGCTAACAACAGCGAGATGAGCCGAACTTTTTTTGCGACAAACCCTGAGAATGGTTCGCCGCTGCCAGCGTTTAGTGCATTAGATCTCAGCGCAAAGAACCTCATCTTGGCCCTGCAATGGCAAGCCCAACTCACCGACTCGCTACAACTGGTGAGTGCTGTTCAAGCGGTCAATAGTGACAGAGATATCGAAGACGCTAACGGCTCATCATTGGCGCAACAGACAAGCTACAGCAGTGTTAATCCCAAACTAGGTGTTAACTATCAACTATCAGATGAAATAAGGTTCTTTGCCAATGTCAGTAAAACAATGGAAGCGCCAACCTTTTGGGAGTTAATTTCTGTCTCAGTAAGCCCCAAGAACCCTAAGATGGCTAAGGTAGCACTGAACGATCTAAAACAACAAAAATCAACCACCCTAGAAGTTGGCAGCAGCGGTGACTTAGAAAATTTTCATTGGAGCGGTGCACTATATCGTAGCAATATTGACGATGAACTCATTTCTATTGTTAGCGATTTTGCCGTCAATGGCTCTACCAGTAATTATCATGCTGGTACCATTCATCAAGGGCTTGAGCTCGAACTTAGTGGTCAATTGACTAATGACATGTTCCTAAGCGGCGATAACATTAGCGCGAAGCTCGTCTATAACTACAGTGACTTCTACTTCGATGGCGGCACTTATGACAACAAGCAAATAGCTGGCGTGCCGAAGCATTTGGCTCAACTAGAGTTTCAATATCAAACCGACTCAGGAATTTATATTGCGCCGAGCATCAAATGGCAACCGAGTGATACACCCGTTGATCATGCAAATAGTCAGTTTCAGGACGCTTATCATATCGTCTCGCTAAAATTCGCTTACCAGGTTAACGATGCGCTAAAGGTATATGCCGATATGGAAAACATTACCGACCAGCAATACCAAACATCGTATGTGATCCGCGGCTATTCTAAGGCGACACAACCCACTTTTCTACCAGGGTTTGGACCAAGTTATAGTGTGGGCCTTAACTACCAATTTTAACTGAGAAGCTATTTAAGCGAGAACAACACGTCAGGGCTGTTCTCGCTTAAATTAACCCTAGGATGTGCCGATAATTTAAGTTCAATCGACCTGACTTGCAGTTTATACCCGTGCTACCTGGAAATGCGTGATTTCAGCAAGTCGAGAAGCGTGCCAAATGCTAGGCATAAGATGTGTGGTTTAGTCACTCTAAATAAATATTTTATAACGACGCAGTTGGTCGCTTATCGCCTTGCCCTACGGGAGATTGGGTAGAAAGCTATTACTGCGTTATGATTCATAATCAGGGAATAACCATAAATTAAAAATCAAGCCTTGTACTAGCATCCTAC
>Ga0105355_10002099_pt1 | contig 18159 bp, 14 predicted proteins | sample GOMGulsemesocosm_2_FD_83508 | JGI IMG/M metagenome (GOLD analysis project Ga0105355, IMG submission 83508) | Methane-oxidizing microbial communities from mesocosms in the Gulf of Mexico - GOM9C Gulf of Mexico | ecosystem: Environmental > Aquatic > Marine > Cold seeps | place: Gulf of Mexico... | reverse complement strand
GATCCGGGATTGGGGCTGCACCGGGTGGAATGGCGACTGGATGTCGCCCGCCAGCAGTTGATGCGCCGGGTCTGGCCTGTGTTGTCGCCGGCCTCGGAGCAGTCGGTTAGCCCCGAGGTGAGCTATCTGTCGGGGGTAACTAGTCTGCGCCTGCGCAGCCTGTGGCCGCAGCTGGGCTGGCTGCCGGGGGTCACCAGTACTGCGCCGCGTGAGGCCCCAGAACTGGGCGGCGGCGATACGGATGGGGTGCTGACCCGTCTGGCGGACAGCTATTCCGATGCGCTGCCCGAGGCGGTGGAGCTGAGCCTGCAGATCGAGGGGCTGGGACAGGTGATCCTGCTGGAGGCGGTGCGATGAGCATCCGCGCCGGATCCCAGCGCGGCTTTGTGCTGCTGAACGCGCTGCTGCTGGTGGCGGCCTTTGCGGCGGCGGCGGTCTATGTGCTGGCCCGGGCTGAGCAGGCACGGCTGCGCCAGGTGGAACATCAGGGCGCCGGGCAGTTGCGGCTTTATCTGGATGGGTTTGAGAGCCTGGCGCTGACCCTGCTGCGCCGCGACCAGCAAGGCGGTGCGGTGGATGCGCTGACGGATGTCTGGGCCGCAACGATAAAGGAGGTGACGGTGGATCGGGGCCAACTGTCGGGACAGATCAGCGATCTGCAGGGGCGGTTCAATGTCAATTGGCTGGCCAATTCCGAGGATCTGAGCGCCGAAGCCGGCTTCACCAGATTGCTGGCACAGCTGGGTCTGCCGTCACGTCTGGCCAGTGAGATCACCACTTTTGTGCGCCCCGGCGGCCCCGATGACAGCGCGGGCTATGGTCGTATGATCCCGCCGATCCACCCGCAGGGCGGGCCGGTTCTGTTGTTGGAACAATTGCTGGTGATCCCGGCGTTGCAGCCGCGCCACTATGCACGGCTGGCGCCTTTTCTGGCGGCGCTGCCCAGCGACAGCCTGTTGAATCTGAATACGGTCTCACCCGAGGTGCTGACCAGCCTGCTACCCGGTGCCAATAGCGGCAGCCTGGAGCAGGTGTTGCTGTCACGGGGCCAAACGCCCTTTATCTCGGTTGAGGATTTTATCCTGCGCAGCAGCGCGGCCTTTTCACTCGAGCCGCTGCCGGAAGAAGAAGAGTTGCGATTTGCGGTTGGCTCGGCGTGGTTTCACGTTGATATTGCAGCGCAACTGGAGGACCGGACCCTGACGCGCCAAACCATCATCTATCGCCGTGCGCTGCCCTATGGGCCGCATGTTTCCTATCGGCTGGGAGGTGGCACATGAGCCGGGCAGCGGAGAAGGCGGTATTTGTGCATCTGGAGGGCGCCGCGCGCGGCGCGCCGCCTGCGGGCCATATTGCATTGGTTCCGGGGGCGGATGCGCCGCTGCTGGCGTTGCAATTGCCGCCGGGATTGCAGGGCGTTGCGCGCGAGCAGGTGGCCTGGCGACAGTTGCAGGATCAGCTGGGGTTGACGCCGCAACAGGCCGAAATGCGACCCTATATAGGGATAAATAAGGCCGCAGGCTGGACCCGGGGGGTGGTGGCTGCGGCGGATCAGATGCGGCGCTGGCGGCAGATGCTGGATCCCGGTTGCCGGGCCCTGTTGCCGGATTATCTGGCGCTGCCAGCGGCTGAAGACCTCTGGGTACTGTCGTGGCGCGGGGATACCCTGCAGGTGCGGCTGGGCCTGGCAGATGGCTTTAGCGCCGAGGTGGATCTGGCCCTGCTGATGCTGTCACAAAGGTTGGTGCAGGCGGATCAAGCCCCTCCCAAGGCGGTGCTGCTACTGGAGGGCCCTCTGCCAGAGCTGGACCCAGTGCTGGCAGAGCATGAGATTGCGCTGGTGCATAAGGTCAGCGCGCTGAAAGAGTTGGATATCGCAGCTCCGGTGGTTCTGGGCCACGGAGAGCTGGCGGTGGATCTGCGCATTGATGCGCGCGCGGCGCGGCGCCAGCTGCGCCGACAGCTGCTGCCCTGGGCGGCGGCCCTGCTGGCGGGCAGCGTGATGCTGGGTCTCTGGGCGGTGGGCGAGGGGCTGAAAACTCGCCAGTTGCAACGCGACCGTGCGGCCTTGCAGGGCAATGTTGAGCGGCTGGTGCGCGATCTCTTTGTGCCCAGTGGGCCACTGCTGGATGTGCGGTTGCAGGTCTCGCGGGCGCTGGCGGCGCGCCAGGCCGAGGTGACCGCAGGCGCGGGCCGGGTGTCGCCGCTGCTGCTGATCGGTCAGGTGGCGGATGTAATGGTGGGTTTGGGAGTCCAGCCCGAGGTGCTGGAGTATCGCCAGATCGAAGGGCTGCTGCTGGAGCTGCGACTGGTTGATTTTGCCGCGCTGGACCAGCTGATCATGGCGCTGGATCGGGCCGGGATCTTGGCCGAGCAACGCGCAGCACGGGTGGTTGAAGACGGTCCTGGTGGTGTGCGCGCAGCGTTGCACCTGACGGTAAAGCAAGGGGAGGTGGGGCAGTGAAGACCGGCCTGCTGGATATGTTGCTGCGGCGCAGCCCGCGCGAACGGCGCCTGTTGGGCCTGCTAGCCCTGGTGGCGGTGCCGGCGCTGCTGTGGCTCTGGGTGGTATCGCCGCTGCTGGAGAGCCGCGCGGCGCTGATCCGCCAGAGCGCCGAGGCGCGGGTGTTGCAGCTTTGGGTGGCTGAACAGGCGGCGGATCAGCAGCAGTTGGGGCGGCCACAGGGCAGTCAGCCGGTCCCGCCAATCGGCATCAGTGGTCTGGAACAAAGTCTGGTGACGGCGCAGTTGCGTCAGCAGGTGACCCGGCTGGGCGGTCAGGGCGATGGCGGTATCGAGCTGGGATTTGAAGCGGTTGAGTTCACGGTTCTGGCCAGCTGGTTGAGCCAGATGGATCCGGGCTGGGGCTATGATATTGCCGCTCTGCGGCTGCAGCGCCATGCGGATCCCGGCCTGGTTTCCGCTGAGCTGACCTTGGCGCCGCAGCAGGCACCATGAGATCTTAACCCAGCGACTTGAGCTGTACCTTGATGCTGGCCTGACGTCCGGCCAGCGCGCCCAGCGGATCCAACTCGGGGTTGCTGCCCAGCACCTCGGCAATGGCATTCTGTGCTGCAACCAGATGTTGGCGCCCCGTCGCAGCATCCTGATTGGTGAGCGCTGTCAGACCCAATTCATGATGCGCTGCGCCGAGAACCGACAGGGCGGCGCTGCGGGCGGTGCCGCTTTGACTTTGGCTGAGACTCTGGGCCTGCTGGATGGCTTCGCCGTAAGCGCCGCTGCGCAGCAGGCTGTGGGCATATTCCAGCTGGATACGTGGCTGCAGCGGGCCGGTATCCTGCAACATGCGGACATAAATTCGGTTGGCCTTGTCATATTGACCGCTTTCCAGCGCGGTCCGGGCATTGGTGTAATTGTTGCGGAAACTGTTAGAGCCCGCACCGCTGCCGTCTTCGCAGCCGCTGAGCAGCACAGCCAGCACGGCGCTGAGCGCCAGAACGCGCCGTCCAGCCCGTCCAGCCCGTCCGCCCGCTAGGGCTGGGAAAGTCGTTTGTCTCATCAGGACCTGCTCTTTTGCCTGTTTTTGTGTTTTCCTTTTCAGTATCATGAGCACGGATTTCAGTCCATCATGCGGCTGCGGTGTCGTCACAGCTGTGACATGCTTGCGTCGCAGCCCTTCGTCTCTGGTGCCGCGGGTGCCTTTTGGAAAGCCTGCCGTGATGCGTGTGATTGCCGCCCTTCTGACCCTGAGTTTTCTGGCCATAGCAATCTGGCTGGGGCAGGGGCTGTGGCAACAGTTGCTACAGCCCGAGGCCGGCGCGGTGCAGCTGGCCGCAGTGCGCGCCACGGGCGTGACTGACCAAGAGGAGGTGGTTCTGCCTGCGCGCCGCTGGCCAGCGCTGTTTGGCACGCCGAAAGTGGTTGAACCTCAGCCACCGCAGCCGCCACAAGTGGTGCAGGAACCACAGCCCCCCGCGCCACCGATGCCGCCGATCGAAAGTCTGGGCTACCGGCTGAAAGGTGTGGTGCGCAACGGCAGTGCTGACTGGGCCCTGGTCACCCATCCCACCGGCGATATCATCCTGCGCATCGGCGATAGCCTGGGCGAGTCGGGGTTGAAGGTCGAGGCCATTGACGCCGAAGGGCTGTGGCTGAACCGGGGCGGCGAGCGGGTGCTTTTGGGATTTGAGACACAGTCACAGTAATCTGCAGCCCATGCGCGGCAAGACAGGTGCTCTTTGTTGCATCTTGCGCTAAGCTTGCTGCAATTGAAGGGGCTGCCGGTCTGAGCCGTGGTCTGCGTCGGAGGTTTCGGCACAGGCATAACAACGTGCCGGGCGGGCCAGAACACATGAGCAGGCTATGACAGTGCTACAATCGATACGAGTCCTGGCGGTGGCGTTGATGCTGGCTTTGGCTGGGGTAACTGCCGCGCCACTGCGCGCGCAGGTGGCGCTGGATCTGCGCGATGCGGATCTGCGCAGTTTTGTGCAGATTGTCTCCGAGGCAACCGGGCGCAGTTTTGTGCTGGATCCGCAGGTGCGCGGCACGGTGACGGTGTTGGCGCCGCGCGAAATGTCCTCGGAGGCGCTGTATGAGGTGTTTCTCAATGTGCTGGAGTTGAACCGGCTGACCCTGGTCGAAGGCGCGGGCGCTGACCGCATCGTGCCGATGATGGTGGCGCGGGAACTGGCCCCCGGTGATGACAAAGGCGCCGGCATCATTGGCCGTGATGGCTATGAAACCCGGGTGATCCGGGTTGAGCACGCGCCGCTGTCCGAGGTGATCGAGGTGGTGCGCCCCTTGTTGCCCTCTGAGGCAGTGATCACCCCGGTGCCGGGCGCCAAGCTGCTGATCCTGTCGGATCGCGGTGCCAATTTTCGCCGCATTGAAAAACTGATCCGCCGGTTGGATGTACCGCGCGACGCGCCGGTTGAAATGATCCGGCTCAACACCGCCAGTGCCGCAGAGGTGCAACAGGTGATCCAGGCGCTGGACATCATCCCGCAGGGCGCCAGCGTCACCGTCGATCGGCGTTCGAACTCGCTGGTGATCAGCGGATCAGTGGCGCTACGCCAGCAGGTGCGCACCCTGGCCGAGCGGCTGGACACCCAGGGCGACCGTTTGGATTCGCGGGTCCACCAGTTGAACTATGCCGAGGCCGCCACCCTGGCGGATGTGGTGCTGCGCAGCTTTGCCAATGACACCGGCGGGGGGGACGCTGTGCGCATCGTGCCCGAGCCGCGCACCAATTCCTTGCTGATCAACGCGCCGTCGCAGACCATGCCGCATATCATTGCCATGGTGCAGCATCTGGACCGCCGTCCGGTGCAAGTGCTGATTGAAGCAGTTATTTTTGAGATGTCGGTGCAGGGATTTTCCGACCTTTCGGTGCAGTTTGGCGCGGTACTGAACAATGCGGTGGTGGGCGGGGCGCAGTTTAGCCTGGCTGGCCGGCCCAGCCTGACCAGTCTGGTCAGCAGCGTGATCAATGACACCGTGCCCGATGTGGGATCGGGTGGTTTTTTAGGCGGTGCCAAGCAGAACGGCGACAATGGTTTTGTTGGTTTGCTGACGGCGATTGCCGCCACCAACAGCACTCGGCTGCTATCGACGCCGTCGATCATGACCCTGAACAACCAGGAAGCCGAGATCGTGGTGGCGCAGAACGTGCCTTTTGTCACCGGCAGCTATTCCACCGTTGGTGACAGCTCGGTGCCCAATCAGCCGTTTCAGACCATTGAACGCCAAGATGTCGGGCTGACCCTGAACGTCACGCCGCAGATCAATGCCGATGACACCGTGCGCATGGTGATCAAGCAGGAGGTGTCAAATCTGACCGATAGCACCTCGGCCTCGGGCGGCGAGATCACCAACCGGCGCGCCTTGTCGACCACCGTGCTGGTGCGCGACAAGAATGTGGTGATGTTGGGCGGCTTGCTGGAAAACGGCGCCGGCGCCGTGTCGCAAAAAGTGCCAGGCATGTCCAACCTGCCGCTAATCGGCGGGCTGTTTGAGGGCAAGAATGCCGAGCGTGAACAGCGGGTGCTGTTGGTGATGTTGCGACCGCAGGTGGTCAGCTCAGACGCCGAAGCGGCGCGGCTGACCCGCAAGGCCGCCCGCGATGCTCAGGCCGCCGCCCTTGCGGCACAGCCCTTGGATAGTGGAAGATACCCGCATGCCCCCAACCTGGGCCTGCCGTTTGATGGCGCTGACCTGAACCAACCCTTTGATGCCGGATTCATTGATGACCTTGCCCAGAGCCGAAACTTCCCACCGCTCCCCACCCGGCTCAGGTTCAACGGCCAGTAAGGCGGACGCCCCGAACATATCGGCGGCGCTGCCTTTTGCCTTTGCCCGCGACCAACAGGTGCTGCTGGAGGGCGGCCAGCTGCTCACCGGTCCCGGCGCCACGGCCCTGGGGCTGCGCGAGGCGCGGCGCAGGGCAGGGCAGGCCTTGCAACTCAACCCACAAAGCCAGAGTGGTTTTGAAGCCGCGCTGACCCGGCTGTACCAGCAGGGGGATCAGGGCGACAGCGCCGCCGGGCTCTCGTTTGATCTAGAAGATCAGGCCATGGGCGTGGTGCAGCGCGATCTGCTGGAAGAGTCTGAGGACGCGCCGGTGATCCAGCTGGTCAACACGCTGCTGCGTCGCGCGGTCAGCGCTGGCGCTTCGGATCTGCATGTGGAGCCGCATGAGGAGGGCTTGCGCATCCGCATGCGGGTGGACGGGTTTTTGCAGGTGGTGATGGATCGCTCGGACGTGCCAGTGCGCAAAATTGTCTCGCGGCTCAAGGTGATGGCGGGTCTGGATATTGCCGAGACCCGGCTGCCGCAGGATGGCCGCATCCCGCTGCGTTTAGGCGGGCGGCTGATCGACACCAGGGTGTCATCGCTGCCGGGCAAATACGGCGAACGCATTGTGCTGCGGATCCTGGATCGCTCGGTGGGGTTGATGTCGTTGGAGAACCTCGGGCTGCGCCCATCGCAGGCGGGCCTGCTGCAGCGGCTGGCGGCATTGCCCAATGGCATCATTCTGGCCACTGGCCCGACGGGATCCGGCAAAACCACCACGCTGTATTCCTTGCTGCAGCTGGCCAACCGCGAAGAGCGCAACATTGTTACCGTCGAGGACCCGGTGGAATATGACTTGCCCGGCATCAGCCAGAGCCAGATCAACGCCGAGATTGGCATGAGTTTTGCCGCCGGGCTGCGCGCCACTCTGCGCCAAGACCCGGATGTGATCCTGGTGGGCGAGATCCGCGACGCTGAAACCGCCAGCGTGGCAGCACAAGCGGCGCTGACCGGCCATCTGGTGTTTTCTTCGCTGCACGCCAATGGTTCGGTTGGTGCGGTGGTGCGGCTACGCGATCTCGGCTTGGATGATTTCCTGATTGCCTCCACTTTGCGCGGGGTGATTGCCCAGCGGTTGCTGCGCCGCTTGTGTCCGGATTGTAAAAGCGCCCATACGCCAACAGGATCTGAGGCAGAATATTTCACCCGCCATGGGTTGGTGGTGCCAGATCAAATCTGCGCGCCCAAGGGCTGCAACGCCTGCGAAAACAGCGGTTATGCCGGCCGGGTAGGGATCTTTGAAATGGTTGAGGTCACTGAAGAGTTGCGTCAGGCGATTGATGACGGCGTATCCGAGACCGAACTGAAGCATCAGGCGCTGAGCGCGGCTGACAGTCTGACAGGACAGGGCTTGGGCGAGGTTTCGGCAGGCACCTCCAGCCTGGCCGAGGTGCTGCGGGTGGTGGGGGATGTGGTGTGAAGGCCTATGGCTATATCGCCTATACCGACAGCGGCAAACGCCGTCGTGGCACTGTTGTGGCCGAGACCGAGGCCCAGGCGGCACGCCAATTGCAAGATCTGGGGCTGTTTGTCTCACAGCTGAGCGGTGGCACCGAGCAGACCCTTGATCAAAATGCCTCTGGCAGGCGGCGCCGCTGGCGCTGGGGCGGGCAGCTGAATGCGGATCTGCAAGCGGTGCTGACCCGACAGATGGCGGTGCTGCTGAGCGCAGGATTGCCGGTTGAGGCGGTGCTTGAGGCGGTGCAGGCGGCGGGCGGCGGGGGTTCGGTGATGGACGCGGCGGCGGCGCGCGCACGAGCGGCCTTGATGCAGGGCAGCTCGCTGGGCGAGGCCCTGGCGCAAAGCGGCGGCGGTTTTCCACGTTATTATCTGGCCGCCGTGAAGGCGGGCGAGCGGGCCGGGGATTTAACGGCGGTGTTTGAGGAACTGGCCAATCATCTGGAGCAGGCCGGTAGTGACCGCGCCCAGATCACCACGGCGCTGATTTATCCGGCTTTTGTGGCGGCGGTATCGTTGCTGGTCTGTGCGGTGTTGATGGTCAATGTCGCACCCGAGATTGTCGCGATGTTTGAAACCTCGGGGCGGCCCTTGCCTGAGCTGACCCAAAACGTGCTGGCGATGAGCAATTGGATTCAGACCCATCCGGTGCTGCTGGCCAGCCTGGCCGGGCTATTGATTGCTGGGCTGGTGGTGAGTGCACGGGTGCCAAAGCTGCGCCAGCGTCGTGATCTGCTTTTGTTGAAACTACCGCTGGTGGGTCGGTTGATGCGGCAGGCGGCGGCGGTGCAATATCTGCGCACCCTGGCACTGGTGCTGACCAGCCGTCATGCGGTGCTCAGCGCCACCGACAGCGCCGCCGAGGTGCTGAGCATATCCCACTTTCAAGACGAGGCCGCGCAGGTCAGCGCGGCGGTGCGCGGCGGCGAAAGCCTGTCCAGCGCCATGCGCCACCTCAGCTTTATCCCGGCGGTGGCGATGCAATTGGTCAGCGCCGGCGAGGCCTCGGCGCGGCTGGCGCGGATGAGTGAGCGCAGCGCGGTGCTGGTGGAATCTGCGCTGAGCACCGAACGCAAACGCATCGCCGCATTGCTGGAGCCGCTGCTGATGATGCTGGTGGGCGGGTTTGTGCTGCTGATCGTGCTGGCAGTGTTGCTGCCGATCTTTGATCTGCAGGCGATGGTGACAGTGTGAGGTGAGCAGGTGGATCTTTTTGATTGTCGTCAATATGTAAACAATCTCCACTGTTTCGTCAGAATTTGACCCCCATGGCGAACAAATGACCTCTGGATCCTGCCCTGGTGTTTAAGGGGTATGACCATGGGTTTGGTGTTTGAGGGCCGGTTTTCGGCCAATGACGTGTTGCTGGATTATGATCTGCGAGATCTGGTGATTATGGCGGGGCCACAGGGCAGTTGGCTCTATGCGGTGAACGGACAGAATGGCGGACTGAGTGTTTTTGCGCTGGATGGAACAGGCGTGCCGCAGCTGATCGACAGTCTCTATCACAGGGTTTTTGGCCTTGGAGTCGGGACATTTGATCTCGGCGCAGACAACCAGCTGACCCTGGGGGGCACTCGGGGAGATCACCTGGTGCAGTACCAGATTGAGCTGGATGGCAGCCTGTCGTCACGCCCCGACAGCCCCTTGCCCGGGGTCAGCCCCGATGGGCTGGGGGTCCTCACCACCGTTGAATTGGATCAGGGACACAGTGCAGTCTATGCCAGCGGCATAAGCGCGGGGTCGGGGGCTGCGCTGATGGGGTGGCGTCTGGACAGTGCGGACCAGGTGGTGAGCGCCGTGGCTACCGCTGGCTCGGTGGCCAGCTATGCCTTGTCTGGGTCGGTTGTGATGGCAGCGGCCAGCTCGCAGATTTTGTTGGTGGTGGATGACAGCGGGCTGGGGCTGCGCAGTTATCGGATCGATGCGCACAGCGCCGCGCTGTCCTTGCTGGATACATTTGGCCCCTCCCAGGGGCTGGCGGTGAATACGCCATCAGCACTGCAGGTCTGTGACGCCTTTGGCTCTCGTTGGGTCATTCTTGGCGCCGCAGGCAGCAACTCAGTCAGCCTGCTGCAACTGGCGCAGGACGGCAGCCTCAACCTGCAGGACCACCTGATCGACACGCTCCACACGCGATTTGCGGGTGTGACAGCACTTGAGGTGGTGCAGGTGGAGGCGCATGTCTTTGTGCTGGTGGCAGGCCGCGACGACGGAATGAGCCTGTTTCGTCTGGCCCCCGGCGGCCAACTGATCCATGTGCAGAGCTTGATCCATAACGGAGATCTGGGGTTGCAAAATATCACCGCCCTGGAAGCCGCTGTCATCGGCGATCAACTTCAATTCTTTGTCAGCTCAGAACGTGCCGCAGGGATCGCCTGTTTCTCGATAGATCTGGACAGTCTGGGGTCCGTGGCCCAGGTCAGCAACAGTGGCGCCATGCTGGCCGGAACCTCCGGTGACGATGTGCTGGTGGGGCAAAACACCCCCAGCACTCTGCACGGCGCGGCGGGGGATGATCTGCTCTTGGCAGGACTGGGCGGCGGGATCCTGAACGGCGGTGCTGGCGCCGATATCTTTGTGCTGCGTCCAGCCGGTGATCCATTGGTCATTGAGGACTTCGAGCCAGGACAGGATCAGATTGATATGTCGTATTTTCCCGGGTTGCGACATCCCGGTCAGCTGCAGGTCCAGACACTGCCAGATGGCATCCAATTGCAGTGGGGAGACACAGAGATCACCCTGCACAGCGCCGACGGAACCCCATTGACCCTTCAAGACCTATGGCCCAACGGATTTGTCGTCCCGGACCGGGTGCCGCTGGGGGAAACCCTACCGGCCGGTCCCTATTACGGCACCAGTGGCGCAGATGTTTTGAACGGAACGGTGGAACATGACCAGATCCGGGGCCGGGCAGGCAATGATACCCTCAACGGAGGAGATGGAGATGATCAACTGTGGGGCGGGACTGGCAGGGATCTCCTGAACGGGGGACAGGGGCAGGACCGTTTGTGGGGGCGAGCGGGACAGGATGACCTGAAGGGGGGAGGCGGGCACGACCAATTACAGGGCGGAGCAGGGCAAGATATTTTAACCGGCGCCCTGGGCCAGGACAGCCTTGCAGGTAACGGGGGCGCAGACCAGTTGTTTGGCAACCAAGGAGCAGATCACCTGCACGGCAACGCAGGCCGCGATGTTTTGGTGGGCGGTCGCGGTGACGACCAGCTCACCGGCGGCGGCGGCAGGGATGTCTTTGTCTTTGGGCACAAACACGGCCGGGACAGCATCAGCGATTTCACCCCAGGTCGCGACCATATCGACCTCAGCACTCTGGGCGGCGGTCTTGATCGTTTTGGCGACCTGAAGCTGCGCCAACGCGGCGATGATGTGCTGATTGTCACCGGTGAAGGCAAAATCTGGCTAGAGGATCTGCAACGCAATGATCTTGGCGCTGATGATTTCATATTTTGACAGCTCGGCACAGTTGTGAGCAGGGGGACTGATCCAAACACCCTCACCCGCGCAACTGACCCCAGGACTGACGATCGTCAGGGGGAGCGATCACAACGCCGGTTATGCTGGGGTAGAGATCGAGCAAGGTCATTGCCAATGCAACACTGGAAGACAACCGGGGTTTCAAAGCGATCAATTGTGCTTTGCACTGCACCTGCCGAAACCCTTTGACCGGCGGCACAGCTTGCAAACAGAGGGCGGATCGCGGCGATGGCCGCCGCCGCCTCAGAGCAGGAAACCTTGGCCATACACAAAACGCAGCTCTGCTCTTGCAACAACTGGCATCCGTCCACCTGCCGGGTTGCGGCAGCCGCACCCGTGACCGTGGCGAAGGCCGCAACAGTCAGACTGAGGATCAGATAGAGGCCAAGCCCTTTGAGCCGCTGCACCCAGTGTCTCCATTTCCCAGGTTGGGGTCCTGACTTAGAACAGGAAGTCATCCGCCCCCAGATTGCCCAGGCTGACGCCCTCAAGCAACATGGTATTGCCGTTCAGATCGTCAATCAGCACACCACCGCTGACGCTGCTGGCATGATTGGCCATCAGGTCATTGTAATCCGTGATCTCGGCGCTGTTGCGCAGGTCGATATCTTCGGCACTGTTACTGGCGTTGAAGTCGGTGACGGTGTCACGCCCCCGGCCAAAAACGAAGGTGTCCGCGCCGCCACTACCGGTCATCCGGTCATTGCCGCCGCCGCCATCCAAGACATCACGGCCGCCACCACCAAGCAACCTGTCATTACCGCCGCCGCCATTCAACTCATCATTGCCGCGGTTGCCAAGCAATCGGTCCCGGTGACTGCCGCCATTCAGCTCATCCCTGCCATGATTGCCAAACAGCCGGTCCCGACCGCTGCCGCCCTCCAGCGTGTCATCGCCCAAACCACCCATGAGCCGGTCTTTGCCGCCATTACCCACCAGTTGGTTGTGGGTATCGTTGCCGGTCAGCTGGTCGTTACCGGATCCGCCCCAGGCGTTTTCGATATAGTTGATAACAGCGCCGCCATCCTGCACCGCCGCCGCCACGGCGATGTTGTCGTCGATGCTGCCAATTGCGGAATAATGGCCGGGGCGCAGATCAATGCGGTTGTCGGTCGACAGATCCGAGGCATCGATCAGGTCACTGCCACCGGCATCCCAGATCGTCAGGATCACATCCCGATAGGTGCCGTCTTCGCCCCCGCACCATCATGCCATCTGCAGCATATTGATATTCCAGGCTGCCCGCGCCGCCGCCGCCGTCGCCAAAATAGACAGTGTCGCCGGTCCGGGTGCTGGTATTGACCCCGTAAAGGGCCTGAATGGCCTGCATATCCCAGACCATCGGGGTCAGCGACCAGGCCTGGTTGCTGAGACTCTCAGACGCCTCTTCCGGGTGGGTCACATAAGACATCACCGTGAACTGGCTATTGGTGCTGTCATCGCTAGGGGACTCGTTCGGGTGGCGCAGCCCTAGGGCATGGCCCAGCTCATGCAGATAGGTGTTCCAACTGGTATGACCGTAGACCGGTCCCACCCCGGGGACATACTGGGCATCGTTGGACCGGTTGATCCAGACATCGCCAGCCTCGGAGGGTGTCACTCCCAGGTCATTGGGCTCCGGGAAATCCGCAACAAAACCATAAAGACCTGTACTCGAAAATTCTGTGCTGCCGAAGTTGAGATCGGCATTGGCACCGCTGCCCGCCACCATGTTAATATTGGCAATCTCGTTCCAGGCCGCTACTGCCTGCAGCATCATGGTCTGCTGGTTGGCATACATGGTCACATTTTCACTGGTGCTAAACCATTCGGTATAGACCAGATACTCGCCACCTATTTCCAGATAATACGAGGGGATGCTGTTTAAAAAATTGTAGGTCAGGGTCCCACTGCCATCATGCCACCCCTGTGTTCCGCTGACCAATAGCGCGCGATAATCGTTATAATTTGGCATTTGAATATCCTGTAGTGTCTCATCAAAAATGTTAGCAGCTCAATACTCGGTTAGAATGGCGGGACAAATAGGAAAAGATCAACAGCTGCTTATCCTGAGCTGAAGGCCAGAGTGGAAAATGGTGGCAGAAGAACGGCATTTCGACCGACCGTTTTTAAGTGCCGAGTGACTGTTACCATGCAAAATGGCGAGACAGAATTTGCTCTCACATACAGCGCGACACAGGCGCGTTTAACCGGCGCCCTGGCGGGCTCGGACGATCCTGTGTCGCGCATGTCGCGGCGTTTTACTCAGCACAGGCCCAAACTCAGCACTGGCCCAAGGGGCTCAGAACAGGAAATCATCGGCTCCCAGAGTGCCCAGGCTGACCCCCTCCAGCAGCATGGTGTTGCCGTTCAGATCGTCAATCAGCACACCGCCGCTGACCACGCTGACGTGATTGGCCATCAGATCGGCAAACCCGGTGATCGCGCCAACGCCGCGCAGGTCGACATCTTCGGCACTGTTGCTGGCGTTGAAGTCAGTGACCGTGTCGCGACCCCGGCCAAATATAAAGGTATCAGCACCGCCATTACCGGTCATCCGATCATTGCCGCGGCCACCATCCAAGACATCCCGACCGCCGCCACCAACAAGCCGGTCATTGCCACCGCCGCCATTCAAGTCATCATTGCCGCCGTTACCAAACAGTCGGTCGCGATGAGAGCCGCCGTTCAGATCGTCACGACCGCGATTGCCAAACAGCCAGTCCCGACCGGCGCCGCCGTTAAGATCATCATTACCGCGTCCGCCAAACAACCGATCATGCCCACCGTTTCCAACCAGCTGGTTGTGGGTGTTGTTGCCAATCAGTCGATCATTGCCGGACCCGCCCCAGGCGTTTTCGATATAGTTTATGACATGACCACCCTCACGTACTGCGGCCGCCACCGCGATGTTATTGTCGATCTCACCAATGGAGGAATAGCGCCCGGGCCGCAGGTCGATCCGGCTGTCGGTGGACAGATCAGAGGCATCGATCAAGTCAGTGCCGCCGGCATCCCAGATGGTCAGGATCACATCGCGGTATAGCCCATCTTCGCCCAGCACCTGCATGCCCAGAGCATTGTGAGGATTGCTGGCATATTGATAGGTCAGCTCTACGCCAGAGGCTGCGGTGGTCGAGGGATCGCCGTCACCAAAGTAGACATTATCGCCAGTCCGGGTGGTGGTATTGGCGCCGTATAACTCCTGGATCGCCTGGATGTCCCAAACCATCGGAGTCAGGGAATAGGCCTGCGTGAGCAGCGGGTCGCCAGCCTCTTCCGGGTGTGGAACATAGGACATCACCGTGAACTGGCCGTTGGTGGTGGCATTATTGGGCCGTTCATTGGGATGGCGCAGTCCCAGAGCATGGCCCATTTCATGCAGATAGGTGTTCCAGCTGGTATGGCCATAAACGGGTCCCACACCGGGTATGAACTGATCATCATTGTTGCGGTTGATCCACATATCACCGGCGCGCGATGGCCGGTCGCCCAGATGCTCGGGACGCGGAAAACCAGAGACAAACCCATACAGGCTGGTGCTCTCAAATTCGGTGCTGCCAAAGGCGATATCACCAACGATAGCCCCCTCTCGAACCTCAAACACCCAGAGACCCGTCACCCCGGTATTGCCGGTGGTGTTTTCCAGATTGGTGATGGCCGCCTCGTTGCCCGATTGCGGTAGCTCAAAGAAATCACTGCCATTGCCAGCCGAAAACCCAGCCCGCGCAGGGACGCCGCCTAGACCGGTGTCTGGATCACCGCCGCTGGCCGTGCCGGCGGACCAGTTGATGTCTTCGTAGCGGAACACAATGTCAAAATCACCGCCGCCACGGTCAAACAGTTGCAGCTGGAAGGAATTGCTGGGCGAGGCATGGTGACTAAAATAGCCGACATTTTCCCAAGTGATGGTCACCACGTCGTTGGCCGCATCCACATCCACATAAATCGGCTCTCCCGCGCGCGTATCGACATCAGCCCAGAACGGCGCAATCAACGCAAATGTGCTCGCCGAGATCCCCGATGGCGTATAGGTGCCGAGTGGCCCGTTGAAAGTGATGTTGCCATTGGTGTTCACGTTGATCAGGCTGGCGTCATATTGCTCACCAAAGAAATTCAGCCCGTCCTCGAACACAGCCGACATATCCACCACCGATGATCCATCGTCATTGATGGGCAGGGCAGCTCCCCCCGCATTGACCAGGGTTCCAGTGCCGGTGATCTCGCTGCCATGGGTGTTGTCATCCCCACCACGTTCAATGGTGCCGGGCTGCAGATTGACATTGGCCATCTCGTTCCACGAGGCAATGGCCAGCGAGGTCATCGCCCGCTGTGCCACCGTCATGGAGAAATCATTGGTAAAGGGGACATTGGCGCTGCCAGCGTTCCAGGCATCGTCGGTGCCGTCGCCATTGGTATCCACCTCACGGTAATAGCCCGGCATCTCGGAACCTAAGAAAGAATAGGTGATAATCCCGTCGCCGTCATGCCATCCATCGGTACCGCTGACCAACAACGAATTGAAATTATTAATAATAGCCATCACACTGTTCCTCGCGCTGACTTCAGTCTCCGGGCAAGGTCGTCGCAAGATCCTTACCAAGGACGCACTGACAAAAAATTACGCCGTCACACTGATCTATTGCGTTTTATGCTGCTGTCATGGTGAAGGTTGGACTGGCAGTGCATTGGGCAATCTGAGGGCGAATTCCGGCCTTTCCGGAACACGAATCTTTTACGGTAGAAATACCCAGCTTTCGGCTTCCGGTACCTGTCAGCAAAAGCCAGGCCTGGATTGCCTTTCTCACCGAGTGCTGGAATTTATATTACATAATGTTAATTATTGGTGCGCCCTGAACCCAACAAGAGTCGCGCTTCACGTATCGCTCACACCAAATCTCCACAGGGCACATGCACAAATAAGGCCCCGCCTTCTTGGCAGAGCCTTTAAAATCACACAGACCGGGATCGATCAGAAGATAAAGTCATCCGCGCCCAGGCTACTCAGCGTTGTCGAGTTCAGCGTCAATGTATTACCGTCCAGATCGTCAATGATCACGTTGCCATTGACCCGGGTGACATGGTTATCCATCAAATCAGAAAAATCTGTGATCCCTGTAACGCCACGCAGATCGACACGTTCACCGCTGCTGGCCGCATTAAAATCCGTCACCACGTCATTGCCACGAGAGAATATGAAGGTGTCATTGCCACCGCCACCAGTCATCCGGTCATTGCCGCCATCACCATCCAATTTGTCTCTGCCGCTGCCACCGATCAGCCGATCCCGACCAGATCCGCCGTCCAGCCGGTCATTGCCGCCACCACCTTCAAGGCGGTCGTTGCCACCACCACCTATCAAGCGATCTCGGCCGCCCTCTCCTTCCAGTTTGTCTTTGCCACCACCGCCGTTCAGGCGATCGTTGTTGCCACCCCCTTTCAGATGATCACGACCAGATCCGCCGTCCAGCCGGTCGGATCCACTGCCGCCTTTCAGGGTGTCGTTGCCGCTATCCCCGCGAAGAGTATCACTTCCTCCCAGCCCATTTATTATGTCATTGCCATCGCCGCCCCTGAATTCATCAGCATTTGATGTGCCAACAATCACGTCATGTTCACTGACCGTCCCCCCAAGGCTGGTCAGCGGGATATTGACCCCAGGTCCATAAGTCCCGGTGGGCACTGAAATCGCCGTAATCGAAGCCTCAAGAGCGTTCCAGTCTGCGGGTGTGTTGATGGCAGGCAAAGGATCGCCGGAAATCACAAATATGTAGTCCACATCCTCGCCGCTATCTTCTCTAAATGGAATAAAGACCGTGGATGTATGCACGCCTCCGCCATAGGTCCAAGTCACCTCAAAGATCGAGTATTCGAACGACGTGGATTGCACCGTCTGACCATTCAACCGCATCGTATCGGGGATCAGTGAAATATCGACCACCTCATCCCCAGGCTCATCTCCGGGTGCCAGGGGGAGTGCGGTATAACTGAACGTCGTGGTACTGTCCGGCACGACCACTTCAAACGTGACATTGGTATTGTCCACGCTGGTCACCGTGTCTGGGTTTTGGCTGCGATACACCGCAAGACCACCGCTCAGAGCATAAGTTGTCATATCAAAAATCCCTCTTTTTATTTTAAAATTTCGAAAGAAGATTGGTTGAATGATAGGGGGCTCCCCCAATTTTGCAAAATTCTCTTGCATCTGCGCCTGTCTGTAGGATCGGGCCGCTTTGGGAATAGGTCCTCAAAAGGTCGCGCTCGTCCTATCTGATGATCCCTTTTGGACGCACAGACACTGACGGTGCACAGTTTCCAAATTTACGCCACACCCTTGCAGTAGCCAGTTTGGTTTGCGCCTAACCGATTTTTTGAAAACCTCACTCTAAGATCGAACTGACATTGGCAGGATATGTCTGATGTATGCACATTATGTCAGTCGGGGTCGTTACGGCAGCCATTTAGCAAGCAACCCTAGGCGAGATGCAGGCTTGATCGGGTCCCGGACGTCAGCTTCCTTTTGCGACTGAAATGGCCCGTATTCGAGCCCCTTGCACGGTATTTGTGTCATCAAAACACGGACCGCAGGCGCAGATCCCACCCGGCTGAAACCCGAAGATGTGATCTATACCAGAGGCTGCATGCGCTCTGGGGAAATCTGTGCTATGTTCAAGTGTGTTTTATTGAGTTTTTGCAGGGATGGCCTGTTGCGCCCTCTGCTGTTTAAGGGGGACGAGGCATGGCCACGATTACCGGAACAAATGGCGCTGATACACTGAACGGCACTGCAGGAAATGATACCATTGATGCAAGGCGTGGTGATGATCTTGTGGACGGTAAGGGTGGCGACGATCAAATTGATGGTGGCAAGGGCAACGACGAGATCGATGGCGGCAGTGGCGATGACACCAT
>Ga0105355_10002098_pt1 | contig 18159 bp, 22 predicted proteins | sample GOMGulsemesocosm_2_FD_83508 | JGI IMG/M metagenome (GOLD analysis project Ga0105355, IMG submission 83508) | Methane-oxidizing microbial communities from mesocosms in the Gulf of Mexico - GOM9C Gulf of Mexico | ecosystem: Environmental > Aquatic > Marine > Cold seeps | place: Gulf of Mexico... | reverse complement strand
GAAAAAGCGATTGATATTCCTCTATTGCACATTGCTGATGCAACAGCTGAGGTTCTTGTGCAAAAAGGAATTAAAACTGTTGGCTTATTGGGTACAGCTTTCACAATGGAACAGGATTTTTATAAGGGAAGGTTAAATGAAAATTATGGTTTAACTGTTATAGTTCCTAATGAGATAGACAGAAAAATTGTTCATAATGTTATTTATAAAGAACTTTGCTTAGGTAATTCACTTCCTGCCTCTAAAGCTGAGTACTTGCGAATTATTGAATCTTTGGCGAATCAAGGTGCTGAGGCGGTGATTCTTGGTTGTACAGAAATAGGTATGCTAGTTGATCAAAAAGATACTGAAATAACTCTTTTAGACACAACATATATTCATGCTCAGAAAGCAGTAGAGTGGGCAATATAACAAGGAAGTTAAACGGAACTAAAACAGTGTGTTACGTTCCAATTCGCTACACAGTATAACCCACAATTTTAGTCCGCTTATTGCGGCGTTGGTATTCCTATCAATCTGAGGCAGCATGCTGAAATTATTACCATCATTTATATTTACTTTAGCTGTAGTCTTTGTTGTTTCATTTATTCTGGGTTATCAAACTGAAATAGCTCATTTACCAGCAGGTTGGAATGGTTCTTTATTAATATCTTCAGTAGCAACAATAATTGCTGCTATTGCGCTTGTAACTTTTGGGTTACCGCTTCACTTGATACTCATACGTTTAAATAAAGCAAAAATGTCATATTACTCATTAGGTGGGGCTTTACCTGGCTTTATTATTGTGTTTTTATTTAAGCCTCTAGATAATGATGCATTTTCAACCTTATTATTACAGGGAGCTGCTTTCAGTATTTCTGGAGCATTTACAGCGGTGGTGTTTTGGTTTTTCTCTCGTAAATCAAATGCCTAACAAATTAAACAAGGACAAAAAACAGTTGGTTATTGCTCCTGCTTTGCTTATTTTAACCAACTAGTTTTAGCCTCTTAATGGGCGTAATACCGCTAAAATTAAGTTCTGGCTAATGCTTATAATTAGGTCTAAAATAAGAGCTTAATTTAACACTTAATTGGTAATGGCTATGAGACAAGTTTTAGCGGATTGTTCAGCAAGCATCTCTGAATTGAAAAAAAATCCTACGGCTTTATTAAATGAGGCTGATGGCTCAGCTATTGCGATCTTAAATCATAATAAGCCTGCTGCGTATTTAGTGCCCGCAGAAACTTATGAATGGTTAATGGATGTGGTCGATGACTATGAGTTAGCCAAAGTTGTTGACGAACGCCGTGGTGATTTATCAAAAGCCATTGAAGTTAATTTAGATGACTTATAAATTAAAGTTTCTTCCCGCAGCAAAGAAGGAGTGGGATAAGTTAGCAGAACCACTTAAAAAGCAATTTAAGAATAAGCTAGCAGAAAGGCTTGAGAACCCACACGTTCCATCAGCTAAATTAAAAGGCTACGACTCAGTATACAAGATCAAATTGCGAACGGCTGGTTATAGATTAGCTTACGAAGTATTGGATGATGAGATTGTGATTTATGTGTTAGCTGTAGGCAAGCGTGATAAAAATGCAATCTATAAAAAATTAGCGTCACGCATGGTGTAATCGCGGTATAATAAGTGATTCAAGCAGGACAAAAAACAGTTGGTTTTTGCTCGTACCTCGCTTATTAGCCAAACTATATTTAGCCGCTTAGCAAAGCGTTAGCTTTTTAATCAAATTCAGGTTTTTATTAAAAGTATGAAAGAGTTTTTGAAAAAAGGATTTGATTCAGCTCGATCAGTCGTAGATAAGACGAGCGAAGAAATAGGAAGTAGCTATTCTACTTTAAAAGAAATGGTGAATGGCTTACCGATACTTTCTTCAACTGAAAATTCGGCAAAGTACGGTGGACAACAATTTGATGAAAAACATTATTTCGTAATTCCTTATGCGTTATCTGATTATGGTTTTGCTTTACACACTATGAGGTGCTTGCCTGGTTCAGCACCAGATATTAATAACTTACCCAAAAGGAGAGTATTTCACTTTCCAAATGAACACTCTGAAAATATGCTTAAAAAGTATATGTTAGAAAGTGCTGAAGACCTGATTTTGGAAAGAAGCGAAAACACCCCTAATACTTTGGAGTCACTAGCAAACGATATAGATTCACTAGATAACAAATTAACTTATGGAATGCTCGTCGTCGGCGGGATCGCAGCGATAGCTAATCCAATTGTAGGAGCAACGATTGCTGCTAAAGCATTACTTCCTAGTGTAAGCGGTGTCATAAATAAATACGGTATTCGTTCATCTGGTAAAAAATTAAAAGAGTATCAACTTGGAAAATCGCTTAAAGAAAGCCAAGCTTATATTGATAAAGAATTTAAAGGTTCCCATACATTACAAATCATTAATCCTATTCTGCAAGAGCTTGAATTACTTTTACGTACAAATGAATCACAACACGACCCATTAATAGATCCTGACTTATCTATGGGTAGCATTAAAGAACTAGATGGTGAAAGGTGGAGAGAATTAACTGATGTCGCAATTTGTCATGTTTATCAAGATGTCTACAACACACCCAAATTGCATAGTAAGGCTAAATTGGGACCTGAAGACTTAAGATGGTTAAGAATTAAGTTTGAAGTAAACAAAAGCTGATAAGCCACTAAAGCAGAACTTGATCAACTTGCTCGGTTTCGCTTCGCTACACAATTTTAGCAAACTATTATCAGCCCCTTCAATGGGCGTTAGGCATTCATTATATTTGGCAGTAGGCATCCTCCATGAAAGAATCTGATTGGAAAGTATTTACAGTGCTAAAAGACAAAGCGATAGAAAAATATTGCACTTTAGCCCTAGAAGAGTCACAAGAGGTTATTTCTGATAATAAAGAGCATGTACATAATAGATACCTCTATTTGTATAAGTTACTTCAAAACAGCAATAAGAAAATGTCTTTACTTTTTGATGGGCATAGTAGGTCAAAGGCTTGGATTCAACTTATTGCTATTAGAAGTGAAGGACTCGCAGACGAAGAGTTATTATCTAAATTATCTGATGAAATGCTTGAAGAGACAGATCCTAAAAAGCACGGTTGGTAAAAATGCCTACAAGTCATTAAAGCCGGACAAAAAACAGTTGGTTATTGCTCCTGCTTTGCTTATTTTAACCAACTAGTTTTAGCCTCTTAATGGGCGTAATGTGAATACAGTAAATTCCGAACAATTACGTGAGTATAAAATGACAGATTTTACAGTTGGTAAGTGGATATTTGAGCCGAAAGTCAGCGAAGTGAGTGCAGAGTCAGTCTTAATTACAACCGAGCCTGGCACTGATTTTTGGCAACGTTCATACTACGGTTTCCGTAATGATAATGCGCCAGCACTACAGATTGAATCTGATGAAAACTTCACTTTTACAACTAAAGTAAGCTTCGATTATCAGGCTCAATTTGATCAATGTGGCTTGATTATTTACCTAGATAATGAAAACTGGTTTAAAGCTTCTATTGAGTACGAAAATAGTCAGTTTTCGCGATTAGGTAGTGTAGTTACCAACCTAGGCTACTCAGATTGGGCGACCTCAGATATTCCGCTTCCAAACGAAATTTGGTATCGGTTAAGTCGAAGAGGGCCTGATTTCTTAATTGAATCATCCTTTGATGGTATTACTTTTAAGCAGATGCGTATCTTCCACCTGCATAAGCTTGGTGAAACTACAGTAGAAATGGGTAAGTGCAACTCACCAATGCCAGCAAACTCGGTAGTAAATTTCGGTGTGTATGCGTGCAGCCCGTTAAATTCGTCATTCACAGCACATTTCACAAATATGGAGTTAGAACCTTGTAAGTGGCTTGCTCATGCGGTTTAAACTCATAAGGAGTATTGTTATATGTTTAAAAAAGTAATGTTGATTCCATTGTTATTTTTAATCGCCCAAGCACATGCCCAAACACATACAATCACAATTGAATGAAGCTGTTTTCACAAAGCCTGAGTCTTTTTCTTTTGGCAGTGGGCTGGAGAACGTTAAGCTGAATTTAAAGTTATTATGCAACTCTCTTACGGTAAAAAAAATAACGCCAATCACAGCGCCATTAGCTAAAAAAACACAGGAACAAATTAATTGCTCAGGTTTTATCTATGGTGGTAAAGCAAGAGACGTTGAATTAGTCTTTCAAGATGATCAATTAGATCTCGTTTGGATCTTATTTCCTAAAGAAGAAAAACCTACGTTTATTTCAAACTTTAAAGCTATTTATGGAGAGCCGACTATGAATATAGCTTATGGCGCTATTTTCCTGCAAGCTAATGCTGCTATTCGAAATGATCCCTCTGAGGTGTTGTTTGCCTCAAATCGCCAGGTGAAAGTAATGATGAATATTCTTAAAAAACAGCAAGTTCAGCATTGAAATAGTTAATCAGAAAATATCTTAAGCTCACTGGCTAATTGTTGGTTTTGCCGCTTATTGAGCTGATATATACTTCACCGAAATGGAGTTCTGTGGCAATGTCAGTGTCATTTAGTTGAGATACGCGTATTCAATTATGGTTTGTGTCGTATATGAATATTGCGCTATGAGAGTGCTAATATACAGCGGCTATTTTAGATTTATATCTGCAATATTTTGCTTTATGTCTACAATGTATAGCTTTATGTCTGCAATATGTGGACTATTCTCTCATTAATTGAATAAAGTTATGCTAAGCTGCTGATACACTTTTACTAAGAGAGAAAATATGCATTACATATCAGTAATTTTAGTTGGTCTTGTTGCGGTTGAGCATTTATATATTTTAGTGTTGGAGATGTTTCTTTGGCATAGGCCGAGAACGCTTAAGATTTTTGGTATTCCTAAAGAAGAAGGGGAGTTACTAAAAGTTATGGCGGCCAACCAAGGGCTGTATAATGGCTTTTTGGCGGTAGGTCTTTTTTGGGGATTATTGCATCCAAATGAATTATTGGGGCAACAAATACAAATATTCTTCTTGTCATGTGTTGTTGTGGCAGCACTGTATGGTGGTTTTACCGTTAAAAAGTCTATTTGGGGTGTGCAGGGCGTGCCGGCAATTTTGGCGCTGTTAGCGGTATTATTTGTTAATTAATAGGCGAATATATGTTGTTTAAGCGGAACTTTTATCAATATTAGGTTCCGCTTCGCGTTATATTTTAGTCAGCAATACTAGGTATTAAACATCCCTTCTGTAAGTGATTGGCTTTATCGTTATGGACTTCCTAGATTTCACTAGACAATTTGTAGCTCCGCACATTAAATAAGCGAAAAAACACCCCCCTCGTTATTATTATATCCAAGCTAATGCCGTTGGTTTATCATCTCACCTTAATTAGTCGGTCTAGTACGTAGAATTTTCGTGTTTACGCTAACCGTACCTATAGATAAGGTTGCTCTTTATCTGAGTGCCTTTAAAATATTGTCATAAGAGAATCAGTATGGAAATAGAAGAGTCGTTAAATGTTTTTGATGAGCCGTTAGAGCTTTGTGGTGGCGACCCCGTTACCGGTTTTTTTCGTGATGGCATGTGTAACACTTGCGCCCAAGATGTTGGTTTACATACGGTATGCATTGAAGCTAGCACGCAATTTTTAGAGTATTCACGCTTTAAAGGTAATGACTTATCAACGCCGGTACCAGAATATGGTTTTAAGGGTATTAATGCTGGCGATACATGGTGTTTATGCGCTGAGCGCTGGAAAGAAGCGTTAGCTGATGACTGTGCCCCTCGTCTTTATCTAAAAAGAACCCATAAAAAAACACTCGATGTGGTGTCTATGGCGTTATTAAAGCCATACGCGTTAGACTTAAATTAACGAGCAGCAGTGAGTGTTGGCGAATGCTAACTAACGTTAATTAAAGTAAGTTAGCGTTGGCTAGGGTTAGAGAGCAATAGTGAAAAAGATATATAAATTATGAATCGAAATTCAATACCAACCTTTGTTGGCGTATTTGTTAGTTTACTGGTGATAGGCTTGTTACATCGCTTTATTGTGGTTGATGATTGTTTAGATCATGGCGGTGTTTTTAATTACGAGAATAATACCTGCCTACTTACTAATGGCCAACTGCAGGAGTTTAGTTTGGTCAGTATGCTTATACTGTTGTACGCAGTTGTCGGGTTTGTGGTGTCGTATTTAGTGGCTACCACAATACGAAAATACTTGAAATCAAAAGCCAAGTAGTCACGATAACAATTACTCTATAAATAACTAGATAAACAATTATCAAGCTAGTTCCCCTTTAGCATTAGCAAACTATTAGCTAAATATTAGCGAGGGAACTGCTAAATAATTGTCGTTTTAGTTAAGCGCTTAAATAATTGTGGTTTTAGTTAAGCGCTTAATGAACGCGTTTAATCACTACTTTGGCAACGGGCCCTTGCCATTGATACTCTTTAGCAAAAAGATCTCCTTCGCCATGAATAGCTGGGCTTGGATAAATGTAGCCTTCACCTTCATCTTCAGGTGAAAATGGTATTCCGCCACAGTGTGGCCCCGGAATGCTAGCACAAAGCTCGTCATTGGTTTCTACACCCCCATCGTAGGCGTTTAATAGGTAGCTTACGCTGCTGCGTCTTTCTTTAGGTAAGTTAGCCCCTCTTAATGCCACTAAGGTGTCATTGGTGGGTAATAGCATGGAAATAATGCTCACTTTTTTGAAGCGTTTACCTCCTTCAACCGTTAACGTTACTGATTGACCTGGTGCTAATAAACCTTCGCTGCTAGCGGTATCTCGCACCATGCTTGATGCGGATAATTGGTCATTTAACCCTGAAATATCACCCCCTTCGGCAATACGACCCACTTCTTCTGAGGCGGGTTGGCCTAATTCGAATAAACTGAGGCGCTTATTGTGCGTTGAAACCAATAAGGGCGTAAAACTAACGCCTTTGGTTAAGTTCGTGATCGTCACTTCAAAGGTGCGGGCATAACTTGTTGCGGAAACGTGTGTTGCCAATAGCGCTAATGTAGTTAGTACGGTATTTTTTAGTTTGATTTTCATAGTAGGCTCCTAAATGATTGATTAAGTCCCTGTAATAGCTACATCAGCAGTGGCATAAAATATGTTCACCACAAGAAAACAGAGCGCTAAAATAGCCTACCGAGTAGTTATCACAAGAGTTTCACAAATAGCTGTCATATTCATAACAAATAGATAACGAATTGCTTTCAATCTATGCGCTTACTTTAGATAAGCAGCTTCATAAAAGTAAATGTAACTTATAGGAATAAAACCTAAGCGAATGGATGCGCTAGTGATATTCTTTAGTATTGATAATTAAAACAGTAACAAAGCAGAGTTTACGAATAGGACGTGGTAATGACCGAGTTATCGAATAACAGTAAGTTTTACGGACAAGATTTTGATGGGCTAGCAGCTAGTGAACAACAGTTTTCAGCGATAGAATTTGACAGTTGTACCTTTAATTCATGTGATTTTAGTGAAGCTTCATTTTTGAATTGTGAATTTACCGATTGCCGCTTTGTTGACTGTAACCTCAGTGTGCTAAATGTTCACAATAGTAAGTTCGTCAATGTTGAGTTTAGCGGTTGTAAAGCATTAGGGATCAATTGGACCAGAGCTTTTTGGCGTGGTGTCGCTTTAGGTGAAGCGCTAATCTTTAAACGCAGTATGATCAACTCCTCCTCATTTAATGGTTTGAAACTGCCTAAACTTATCATTGAAGGTTGTCGTGCTCACGATGTCGACTTTAGAGAAGCCAATTTAAGCGGTGCAAGCTTTGCAGACACTGATTTATCGAATAGTTTGTTTCATCACACCAACTTAATAACCGCTAATTTTAGCGAGTCGACTAATTATGAAATTAATATTAATAATAACCAAGTTAAAGGCGCCACTTTTTGTCGTTACGAAGCGGTGAGGCTATTAACGTCACTGGGCATTAATTTAGTCGATTAACATTGTCGATTAACATTGTCGTTAATTAAGTATTAACCTACCTTATTTGTAATGAATGGTACTTGATAGGTTTAAGGCCTTAGATATGTTGGTCAGCATGCGAGATAACCTCGTTGAAAATACACCTTGGTGCTTGCTGGCTACGGTAGTTTCTTCTTTGGCCTTTACTGTGCTTATTGATTTTTCGGTGACTGTATCTTCAATGACCCCTTTAACCATGCTGTCGTCTATGCCTCCTCCTAAAACAGAGGGGGTAGGGTTTTTTGATATTGTGTTGGTAGAAGTTATTGTCATGTCTATTCCTAATTTCATTGCTGTCGATATCTGAGTAGGAATATCTTGCCTTGAATTATTGCTGATAACCAACAATGATACTTTAACTGTTCTATAAGCTGTGCTTATATTTCTTTGTGTTGTATTATCTTAATTCTGATTGAGAAAGTGTGAATCAGTACCGGTATGGAGTGCAGATAAGGAATAAAAAATGGATAAGCGACTAAAACAACTCAATAACTTACGTAGTTTTGAAAGTGCTGCACGCCATCAAAGTTATAGTAAAGCCGCTGAAGAGTTGTTTGTCAGTCAGGCTGCGGTAAGTCAGCAAATGCGTCAGTTAGAGCAGGCGTTAGGTTGTAAACTGTTTATTCGCAGCGGCAGAAAAATGCAGTTAACCGACAGTGGTGAAAAGCTCTATATTGCGTCGAAAACAGCATTTGATACGCTATTACAAGGTATCAATAGCATTCAGACTCAGGCCGTTGCTGGCACGTTAACCGTTACTTCAACGCAGGCCTTCACCTCGTTGTGGTTAATGCCAAGACTGTATCGTTTTTCGATGAAACACCCTGACGTCAATATCAGAGTGATAGCCTCAAATAGTAATGAAGATCTCAAACAGGGCCATATTGATTTAGCGATTCGATTTCGAACGTTCGAAGACATTAATGCCGATGATGGACTGGTTTATCAAATGATCGCTAAAGACGCGGTTTATCCGGTATGCTCGCCGCAACTTATTCAGGAGTTTAACTTTAAAACGCCGAAAGATTTATTGCAGTGTTGGTTAGTCGGGTTGGAAGGGGCTGGTAGAGTAAATTGGGCGACTTGGTTTAAGAATGCCGGGGTAGATGAATTTAAAAGCCATGACTTATGGACTGAGGTCAGTACCGGTGATACCGCGTTAAGTGCGGTATTATCAGGCCATGGTGTTACATTGGCATCGCAAGCATTGTTTGCTCAATATGTTGCTACCGGGCAATTAGTGGTACCTTTCCCAATTAAGCATCCGGTGTCATTTAATCGATTTATTGTCTTTGATCCTAATTCGGTAAAATCGGCACGGATGCAGGTATTTATTGACTGGCTTAAAGAAGAAACACTGCGCGATGACGCTATTTAAGCCAATCAATAGTTAAGTGTGAACAGTTGTTAGCTGGCGGTGGTGGCTTATTCCGTAGCTTTAACTTCTGTTTCTTGATGCTGCTCAAGCTGTGTTGGTTCTATAGCTGGATCTAAGTCTGGCTCAATAGTGGATTTAGTCGTTGTCTCAATTGTGTTCTCAGTTAGAGCATCAGTTGCGGCCTCAGCTGCGGTTTCAAATTGCTCAGTGCCTTTGCCGACAATCGGTTCTACTTTCACTACATCAATTTTAGCGATATCTTCAATTCTAAAAATGAGTTGGCCGCTATTTTCACCATCTTCATAGCTATAAATGACATCATTCTCGCCCCAATATTTAACATCATTAAGCAGAATAAAACCTTTGTGTAATTTATTTTTACTGATTTGGGTGTAAAGTGATTTTGATATTTTTGCGTAGTAATAATATGACTCTAAGTCGTCTTTTTCTTCTCTGACATTGAACTGAGCAAATACCCAAATTTTTTCATTATCAAGGTTGTTGTTAACGGCAGTAACTTCTTGCTCTGCGTCACAGCCGCTGATAATTAGTAATATAACCAACCAAAGTGCTTTCATGGAAATTCCTTCTTTTAGGTGAATATGAGATTTAAGCAAAGCCGTAGTGTGCAGGGCAAAGCACAAATCTTTGTATTATCACTAAGGTATATTATAAAAATAGTTAACACAATCATGGTGATAACTATTGCTAAATATAATCTCGATAGGAAGATAACGACGTAGTTAAAATACAGCGTTATAGCTATTAGCTCAGCGATTAGAATGAGTGCTGGTGTTAGTTTAAGTATATTTTTTGGGGGGAGAAGTGAGTATTTTCGAGCACAGTTAACGCTGTGCTAGTTTTTTAATTTAGCGTTAACTTGCTTTTAAGTGCTATGACGTACATCTTCACCTTCACTAAATAGGTGATGTATTCACACAAGTTAGTGGTGTGATCGCCAATACACTCAGTGCCTTTAGCGGCAATCGGTTCAACTTTCACTACATCACTTTTAGCGGTGTCTCAATTCAAAAATAACAGGTCGTTATTCTTGATCCAGTAGTATACATAATGCTTAAGGAAAGCGGGGAGCTACTCGTTTTTATTTAATAAATAGAAAACGAATAGCTCCCAATTAAAGCTAAAATATTAATAGATATAAGCTTATTAAATGACCTTAATTACTTTAACTGAGCCATTTAAAGCACTACTATCTATATAACCAATCGCGCTATTATCTTGAGATATAAACAACAATACATCTAAGTCACCATTAAATTCCTTAGGAGGTATGCCATTTCCTGCGAACATTTGTTTACTCCAATAGGCTTTTATTTGCATGCTTGTTTTTCTAAGCAAGTTTTTATCAAATTCTTTTCTCGTTGTAGAGGAAAAAATTTGATTAATAGGTATTGCCTTACCACCATCTCCATATGAGTCTGCTTTCCCTAAAAATATACGACTTAAATCAGATTTTGAAATAGATACAATCGTGTTTTTTGCATTTACAATAACCACTACTTCTGCAGTAGCTAATTGGCTAAAAATACAAGTGACGATTATATAAACAGTCATTAATAAAAATTTAGTTCTTTGAATACTCATTTTCAAGTCCTCTTAAAACTTAATCAATCTACTGGCCAAATATATAAGATACGTCTAGCCTAATTTCTGAAGAGCTTTCACTCTTACCATTAAACTCCTGAAAGTGAGTGCTTGTATCAAATTTTACTGCTACTTGAGGCATAGGTCGATAAATGATACCTAAGGTTGATTTAGTAAATTTACCATCATCAGCTAACCCTGCTTCATTATCTCCTCCATAGGTTTTACTCTTGATGGTTTCTGGATTATCGTATGAATCCCATTGGGCGTAAGGTACAAATTCACCATAGTCAGTATGATATGATTTTCCTACTCGAACATACCAAGTCTTAACATCATAATCACCATTGGTATTAATATTATCAAATGATGCTGCTGCATCAGGGTTTATTAGAAACCTAGCTCGTTGAAATGAATTTATATTGGCTTCATCTACAACAATCGCTACCGCTTCATGATCTCTTACGGCATCATGTGAAGACAACCAATAAGCCCCTTGAAGGGTCCATGTATCTAATTCAAATTGGCCATAGCCGCCAATAACAGTAAAATCATCAGCTGCCATCCAAGGTAATACGCCTGTTCTTGGAGAGCCTTCACCTACTTTAACATCTGATGTGGTATCACCATTTGAACTATAGCCACTCAAACCTACTAAATAACTACTCAAATTCCACTCATAACGTAAATCAAAGCCTATAGGTATATTATCTTCACCGGTAGGGCCTCCTTCACCATTATCAACAGAAAAGCTATAACGTATATCCCCATCGCCTAGTGGCATCATTCCATGTACCATTACTAAGGTTTCTCGAGATAAAATAAGATGGTCTTTATCAAAAAGTTCAGGCGGTTCAATACCTATATAGGTAGGTACGGCATCGAGAATTTCGTTATACAAACCAAACCTGCGGTATGTTTACCTAAACGAATATTAAGATAATTATTTACTTTATATTCTCCCCATATATTACGAACCGTAAGGTCTTCGCCATCAGAGCCATTTAAATTAATAAATACTTTGGCATTTTTACCCACTTTATTCTGTAGCATAATATTAAAGGAAGGTATGGTTATTTCTCTTGGTGCGTCAGCTGTGGTTGTATTGCCGTTTTCATCAAGTTCTAGCTCTTTCCATACTTTTTCTGCTCGCCATGAAAAATAACCATAAATTCGAGTATTTGACAGTTCGCTAGCATTTATATGAAAAGTTGGTATTAGTGAAATTAATAGTATTACCAGTAAAGATATTGCTGATATTGATCGTTTAATGTCCATATAAGCCTCCTTATATTGTTAAACAATTATGATTCAATTATTACCAACCCTCCATTTATGTTGATGCGTTGGTGTGGTGATAATAATGCGGTTAAGTTTAGTTGAGATATTCATAATGTTCAAAAAACAACCAGATTGGGTTTGGCAGGATAACTCCATTTGCTACAGAAACCTAAAGTATGTATAAATCTTTATATCTCATACTCTGTCATTTTATCTCTTTTATTATTGGGTGATGTGCATCGTCATGGTTTATTACTTTGCAATGCTTTACGTTAAAATCACGGTATTAAAATGTACTGCATAAATTATCAATATAATCATGGCGTTAAGTTGTAATTGAAATTAATCTTATCAAAGGTCTACTTTTCGAGTAGGTGTGAATAGCTAGCACCTACCTAAGGTTATAGTTGTATCTATCAAATATTTTATAGAGCTTACCGATAAGGGGAGAGACCGACCTAGTAAATTAGCTAAAGTAAGGTTTTATATTTACTAGATCAGTTATTGGTATTAGCGGTGAATATTTTCGGTCAGGGTTAACGGTACACTTAGGGAGTACCGTTAACAGTGTGCTAGTTTTTTAATTTAGCATTAACTTGCTCTAACGTGCTATGACGTACATCTTTACCTTCCACTAAATAGACGATGTATTCACACAAGTTAGTAGTGTGATCGCCAATACGCTCGAGTGCGCGGGCGCACCAAGTAACTCGTAAGGCATTTTTGATTTCACGTGGGTTTTCCATCATCTTGGTTACCAGTAAGCGCGAAATATTATCAAACTCTTCGTCGATAACGTCATCATCTTTGATGATGGTCAATGCGGTGGCAACATCCATTTGCGCATAAGCGGTTAACGCTTTATGCAAGGTTTCGCTAACATGCTTACCTAAATGTTTTAGCTCGATTAATGGCCGAGATCCTTGATCATCGGCAAAATTTCCTTTTGCCAGTTTAATAGCATTTTTACCAAACTTAACCGCTTCATCACCCATTCGCTCTAAATCGGTAATACTTTTAATGACACTCACCAGTAAGCGTAAATCACTCGCCGCGGGTTGGCGCCGGGCTAAAATTTGGGTGCAATACTCATCAATCGCTAATTCCATGTTATTCACTTCTTGATCTCGTTCAATCACTTTAGCGGCCAATTCAGCATCAGCATTGAGTACCGCATTTAAGCCGTCGTTAACTTGCTGCTCAACTAAGGCGCCCATATTCATCACTAACGTTCTAACTTGCTCAAGCTCTTCATTAAAACGACGAGAAATATGTTTATCTAAATGTAGTTTACTGGTGAAACCTGAAGGCGATGTTGTCTCTGTTGGTGTGCTCATGTCATTCTCCCTGTTAACCAAAGCGGCCGGTGATGTAGTTTTCTGTTAATTTGTGCGTTGGGCGAGTAAAAATATCTTCTGTTTTGCCCATTTCAACTAATTTCCCCATATGGAAATAGGCAGTATGCTGGGAAACACGGGCTGCTTGTTGCATTGAGTGCGTTACTATCGCAATGGTATATTTCTCTTTTAGCTCGTCAATTAACTCTTCAATAATTGCGGTAGCAATCGGATCAAGCGCTGAAGCCGGCTCATCCATTAAAATAACTTCTGGGCTTACCGCAATAGTACGGGCAATGCATAACCGTTGTTGTTGGCCACCAGATAATCCAGTACCGGGATCTTTTAAGCGGTCTTTAACTTCGTTAAACAAGCCGGCTTTTTGCAAACTCGTTTCCACGATTTCATCTAACTCTGCTTTAGAGTTTGTTAAACCGTGGATACGTGCGCCATAAGCAACATTGTCGTAAATAGATTTTGGAAATGGATTAGGTTTTTGGAACACCATACCAACACGGGCACGTAGTAATACCGGGTCAAGATCTTTGGCATAGATATCTGCGCCGTCAAGCATCAGCTGTCCAGTAACACGACAAATATCGATAGTATCGTTCATGCGATTTAAGCAACGTAAAAAGGTTGATTTACCACAACCAGAAGGGCCAATTAATGCCGTTACTTGGTTTTTTGCTAAATCTAAACTGACATTATGAATGGCTTGTTTATCACCGTAGAACACATTGGCATCACGAATTGACATTTTAGCGTTGTCAGCAAAAATGTTACCGACAGTTTCGGTGAGCTCTACTTGGTTTATATTTATGTTTATATTATTCATGGTATTTTCTCAAACTTATTTCTTTTCAAACTTAGAACGCAACACCGTTGCGGTTACGTTTATCACTAAGAGTAGTGTGAGTAACACTAAAATAGCGGCGGAAGTTTTTGCCAAAAAGGCTCTTTCTGGGCTGTCTGCCCATAAAAATATTTGTACGGGTAATACGGTTGCTGAATCAACAATACTGGTTGGGATATCTACAATAAAGGCAACCATACCAATCATTAATAACGGGGCGGTTTCACCTAATGCTTGAGCAACTCCAATAATGGCACCAGTAATAATGCCTGGCATTGCTTGCGGTAATACATGCGAAAAGGTCACTTGCATTTTTGACGCGCCTAGGCCTAATGCCGCCTCTCTTATAGAAGGAGGTACGGCTTTGATGGCAGCACGACTAGCAATAATAATGGTAGGTAAGGTCATTAAGGTTAATACTATGCCGCCCACTAGTGGTGCTGAGCGTGGTAGGCCAAAAACATTAATAATAATGGCTAGGCCTAATAAACCGAAAACGATTGAAGGTACCGCTGCTAGGTTATTAATATTAATTTCGATAAGATCAGTGATACGGTTTTTAGGCGCAAACTCTTCTAAATAAAGCGCGCCAGCAACCCCTAATGGAAATGATAATAAAATAGTAACAAACATGGTTAATAAGGTACCGGTTAATGCACCTCTTACACCGGCTAGCTCTGGCTCTCGTGAATCACTAGCAGTAAAGAAGCCAACGTTGAAACGACTTTCAATACGTTGCTCACGTTGCAGCTTAGCTAACCAGTTCGCTTGCTTTTCATTAATACGTAGTCCGGCTTCTCCTAGGGCGAAACCTTCTTTTAAATACACATCGACGTCATCATCTAATTTGATCCAGATGCTCACCGTTTGGTTGAAATTTTCCGGTGAGGCAAGTAGAGCGTCTCTAATCGTGAATTCGCCATTAGTCGAAAATAGTTTGAATACTGCACGTTTATCTTTTCTTGATAACTTAGTGACTTGCTCATCAATAAACATCGGGTAAATTGAGTTTTTTAATACTTTTCTGAAGTTTGCACCCTTAAGCTGTTTGGTTAACTCGTAACCACTTAAGCGCTCATCAACGCCTAGCCAGTCACCTTGATAATTAATATCAAGCTTGACCCAATGTTGGTGAAAAGCCGGTAAAGCTTTACTAGTAATGTCACCAAGTAGTATCACAACTAGCATAAAGCCAAACAGCACAGAAAATAAACCGAAAGCTTTAAAGCGTTTTTCTTTTTGATGACGCTTCTTTAAGCTTAATGCTACTTTTTCAGTGGTAGAAGACATAGTTGTTGTTACCTTAGTACTTTTCTTAATATTTTTCTTAATACAGTTTTTAGTGCTTTTGTTAGCGAGTGTTTTTGGGCTAGTGGTTGAATTAGTCATATTGCTCTCTATATTTTCTAACTACCTTGAGTGCCATAATATTCAAACCTAACGTGGTAACAAATAGCATTAACCCTAACGCGAACGCTGCGAGTGTTTTCGGGCTATCAAACTCTTGATCGCCGGTAAGTAAGGTTACTATTTGTACGGTAACCGTGGTGACAGAATCGAGTGGGTTAGCGGTTAAATTAGCCGCCATCCCCGCAGCCATTACCACAATCATGGTTTCACCAATCGCACGAGAAACCGCTAATAAAATGGCGCCAACAATACCGGGTAGTGCCGCAGGCAGTAGTACTTTCACAACCGTTTCACTGCTGGTTGCGCCCATACCTAACGAGGCCTCTTTAAGATCATTAGGTACTGCGCTAATTGCATCTTCAGATAATGATGAAACAAAGGGAATGATCATTGTGCCCATTACTAAGCCGGCGGCTAATGCACTTTCAGAGGCAACACTTAAACCAAAGTATTCCCCTGCACTTCGAATGACGGGGGCGACGGTTAAGGCTGCAAAAAAACCATAAACAACGGTTGGAATACCAGCTAATACTTCGAGCATTGGTTTTGCAATACTTCGTAATTTTACGCTTGCATATTGTGATAAATAAATGGCAATCATTAGCCCAACAGGCACCGCTAAAAGCATGGCAATAAAGGTGATGAGCATAGTACCGGCAAATAACGGTATCGCCCCAAACGAACCTGAACCACCAATTTGGTCGCTACGCATTGCTGTTTGCGGGCTCCAATGCGTACCAAACATGAAGTCGGTTGCGGGCACACTTTTGAAAAACTGGATAGATTCAAACAATACGGACACGACAATGCCAAGCGTCGTTAAAATGGCAATGGCAGAAGAGGCAACTAATAGTGCTTTAACAATTGCTTCCGATTTTTGACGTGCTTTAAAGGTTAAATTGAATTTACTGACTAATAAAATAACGCTAACTACGGCAATAATAAGCACTAAAGCCGTTTTTAACCACGACGATTTTTCGAAAAGGTTTTGTAGGGTAAGCGCGGCATGAACTTGTGCTTGCTCAGCTGAATCAACACTTGTTTGCAATAAGGCTGTTAAAGCAGCGCTATCTGAAGAAGCTAATGAACGAATATTGTTTAAATATAAGCCTAAGTCAATTGCTGAAAGTGATTGAATGCTTAATGGCAACGTATTGGTAAGTAACAGTTCAATAACAAATTGTTCAGCACTGTTGAAAATTAATAAGGTAATGAGGGCCGGTAAACCACAAACCATTGCGGTTAATAAGCCAAATTGCTCAGGCAAGCAGGTAAGTTCTTTTCTATGTTCGCTGCCACCGGCAACTTTTAAAGAACGTTTTATGCCAAACCAATAACTTAATAAAGTGAGGCAAAGGAGAACGGCAAAAAGTAAAGATGAATTCATAGGTCAGGCCACGTTTTCTTAAAACAAAAAGCAAGGCGAGAACACATTCTCGCCTATCATTTACGGTGTAAACGCTACTAAATTACTTGTTTAACACTAAGGGCGTAAGCGTTAACACGTTAGCGCGTATTTTGGCTAGCTTGTTTTCACCTAATGGAATTAAGCCTCTGTCGGTTAAATAACCTTCATCGCCCATAGCAGCTTCGCTGGTGTATTCAGTTAAAAACTCTAAGATGCCAGGCACTTTGCCAACATGGGCATTTTTAACATAAAAGTATAAAGGACGAGAGACTGGGTATGAGCCATCAGCAATGGCTTCGAATGTAGGACCTTGACCATCAATAACTGAGCCTTGTAGCATATCGCTGTTTTGATCTAAGAAACTAAAACCGAAGATACCAAATGCCTTCGGATTAGCTGTTAACTTTTGTACGATTAAGTTATCGTTTTCACCTGCTTCAATGTAGGCATGATCTTCACGCACACTGTGACAAATTTCTTTGTACTTTGGTTTGTTTTTCTTTTTGATTGCTTTAATCCAAGAGAACTTCTTACAACCACCTTCTAATACGAGCTCTGCAAATGCATCACGCGTACCTGATGTTGGTGGTGGGCCTAATACTTCAATTTTATTGGCTGGTAGTGCCGGGTTAATATCACGCCATAATTTATAGGGATTAGCGACTAGAGTGTGGCTACCATCTTTGGCGGGTACTTCTTTTGCTAACGCTAAAAATAACTCTTTACGGGTAACGTTCATGGTGTCGCTAACATTTGAGTTAGCCACAACAATGCCGTCGTAACCTACTAACACTTCAGTAATACTAGTCACGCCGTTGTTAACACACATATCAAATTCACTCTTCTTCATCCGACGAGAAGCATTTGATAAGTCAGGTGTGTCGATAGCGTTGCTTGCACAAAATAATTTCATGCCACCGCCAGTACCGG
>Ga0105355_10002093_pt1 | contig 18203 bp, 16 predicted proteins | sample GOMGulsemesocosm_2_FD_83508 | JGI IMG/M metagenome (GOLD analysis project Ga0105355, IMG submission 83508) | Methane-oxidizing microbial communities from mesocosms in the Gulf of Mexico - GOM9C Gulf of Mexico | ecosystem: Environmental > Aquatic > Marine > Cold seeps | place: Gulf of Mexico... | reverse complement strand
GTCGCGGTAGGTTTTAGTTTAGCGGTAACCTTACCAAGAGCTGGCAACATTGGCGGTGGTGGCTTTATGTTGGTACACATGGCAAAAACGAATGAAACTGTGGCAATAGATTATCGTGAAATGGCACCAAGTAGTGCCAAGCGAAATATGTTTTTAGATCAAGATGGTAATCCTGACACCGAGTTGTCTCGAGCACACGGCTTATCAGTTGGCGTTCCAGGTACCGTTATGGGAATGGAACTCGCACTTAAAAAGTACGGCACAATGACGTTGCACCAAGTAATGCAGCCCGCTATTGAGCTTGCTGAAAAAGGCATAGTAGTTACGCCAGATCTAGCCAGTTCATTAAGTATTTTAAAAAACCGCTTAGCTAAGTGGCCAAGTAGCAAAGCTATATTCTATAAAGACAAAGAACAAAACTATCTGGCTGGTGAGGTTCTACAACAAACAGCATTGGCAAATTCATTAAGACTCATTGCCAAGCAAGGCAGTAAGGGTTTTTATCAAGGTGAAATCGCTAAGAAAATAACTCAAGCGGTTCAAGCTGCGGGTGGCAAAATGTCATTAGAAGATTTAGTTAATTATAAAGCAGTAATCAGAAAACCCGTTATGGGTGAATACCGAGGCTATCAAATTGCTTCGATGCCTGCACCGTCTTCTGGTGGCACTCATATCATAGAAATACTAAATATATTGGAAGGTTTTCCTTTAAAAGATCTTGGCCATAATAGTGCGGCATATATTCATTTATTAGCTGAAGCAATGCAGCGTGCATATGTCGATCGTAGTGAATATTTAGGAGATCCAGATTTTGTTTCTGTCCCTCAACAAGGCTTGATCAGTAAACAATATGCGCAACAATTACGTGCAACGATTAATGTAGATGAAGCAACAAAAAGTAAAAACCTTAATCCGGGCAAACCCGTACCTTACGAAAGTAATGAAACCACACATTATTCCGTGGTAGATAAATGGGGAAATGCCGTATCCAATACCTATACCCTTAATTTTAGTTATGGCTCAGGATTAGTAGCTGATGGCACAGGCATTTTATTAAATAATGAAATGGATGATTTTTCAGCTAAACCCGGTTCACCCAATGGTTTTGGTTTAATTGGCGGTGAAAAAAACGCCATTCAAGCAGGTAAACGACCATTGAGCTCAATGAGCCCAACGATAGTATTTAAAGATAACAGTCCTTATATTGTTACTGGTAGCCCGGGTGGTTCTCGTATTATCACCGCCACTTTACAGGTGATTTTGAATGTCATTGACCATGGGATGAATATTGCTGAAGCAACCAACGGCTCTAGAGTTCATCATCAATGGTTACCTGAAGAAATCCGCATAGAAGAGAGCCTAAATAGCGACACCATAAAACTGCTAAAAGCCAAAGGTCATAACGTGGTAAAAAAAGCATCAATGGGCAGCACTCAATCTATATTGATCACAGATAAAGGTTTATATGGCGCTTCTGATCGTCGGCGTGCTGGAGCATTAACAACTGGCTATTAGCAGATGTATTTCATCCGTAATTGGCTGTAATAAAACTGCGGCCTACTTTCTAAAAATAAAAGTTACTATTAACATTTTTACCTCAATTTTGTATTAACTGCGCTTTTTTAGCCTCGTTAAATAATACCTCATTGATGAATTACCGGTCGGCGTTAGCACTGTCGATATCGACACAATGAAACAAACGATTTTCAAAGGAAATTATCATGGACGGTTATTCTATTAGCGCTTTAATAAATAAGCAAAATATAGAGATCTCAACAATTCATTTATTAACTGATAAAGATAAATATATCATCGCTATCAACTGGACTGAAAAAAATGAAAGTCATTTCAAAATGTTCAAACAATTACAACTCTCACAAGTGACAGATTTTAGTGAGTGTTTAAAAAATTGCTGGAATGAAAGTATAAATGATTGGTTAGATGGCTCTAAAATGCCTTTAAAATTAGTCCATTAAAAATCTGTAAAATGAACTAAGCTAAATGAATAAATACCGATGAGTGTCTTTTTTCTCATCTACTAATATTTTAAGAAGTTTTTTGCTTAACAACAGAGTCCCCCTCCCTTACAAATATATATTACCTATATTTTACAATGCGTTAAAAAAAAGTTAAATGTTGGCTTAAATTTCGCTAAGTAAGTATATCCGTAATCATTACCAGACATTATTTTAAATAAACTGTAAATTTACTTATGAATGACATTACTTTTTCTTCATCTTCAGATCTTTACAACATGATATTAGGTGGACTCATCTCATTAACTTCCGCTCAAGATGTTGGCAAAGTTAATTATCACCCAGTAAGCGAAACTATATTTTTAGCAAAATGGCTAAAACGTATAAAAAAGCAAAAACGCTACCCAAAAACGGTCGCTAAAGAAATAGACGGTTTTCTCGAATTATATACTTCAGAAGGCAGAAGCGCAGGGTTAGCCGCATTATTTCATAAAATGTATACAGAATTTCAACTGGTTAATGATACTAAAAAGCAATATCCCCAATCGGCTAAAACGCGATTTGAACTTGCTATGAATACCTTACAAGAAAATGGTTGGCATACTTCATTGCCGATTAACCACGACCCAATAACTGACAAACCTTATCGGCCACAACATAAAAGAGAAGTATTCACCACTAAGTGGTACTGGAAAAACGCTTTTGATGAACAAGGACACTTAACAAAGTCGTTAAGTATTTTTGTTGTCTCACAGCCCCAACAAGTTATTGACGATTTACATTTGCACGGTTTTATTTTAGTCAAAGGTGCATCAAGTAAAGACGAAGAAGGTAACAGTTACGTGCAATTTATCCTTTTTCCAGACAACAATTGTACTGGTGAAGCTGCAATACCAACAAAATTTTTAAGCTAATGAGCATAAATAAATCATTATTAGGGCAATAAAATGAATAACAAAACAGAAAACAACTTAAACGATAGAGTAATACAAAGCGAAGTTGAGCAAGAACAACAAACAACAGTAAAAAATAACGTGACTAAATCTCACGACCAACAATATAATAGCCGGAAAAATGAGTCCATGGACTTAAATACGGCTTGCTTTGTATTAGGTTATAACTAATAAGCAACGTTGGCATTTAAAGCTAAGAGTTTATTCATGGGCTTAAACAGTCAAGTTAATCGCTCCTAAAACAACAATAAAAACAACAATAAAACAAGGTTATATAAAAATTATGACAATAGATGTAGGTATTATAGAAACATTATTAGTATCATTATTAATCCTCTTTTCAGGTTATTTTCTCAATAGTAAAATAGCATTTCTTAGAAATAACAACATTCCTGAGCCCGTTGTTGGTGGCATCGCTTTTTCGCTATTAGCGGCCTTTGCTCATAGTTATTTTGATCTCAATTTAAATTTTGATATGAGCTTCAAAAATCCATTAATGATACTTTTCTTTACCACTGTAGGCCTAGGTGCGAGCTTTTCTTTACTTATCAAAGGTGGCCCTAAAGTAATCTTATTTTTAGGTGTCGCGACTGTTTATTTATTCATTCAAAATGCTGTTGGCGTATCCGTTGCAATGGCAACAGGCATAGAACCATTAATGGGTTTAATCGGTGGCTCTATTACTTTATCTGGTGGCCATGGCACCGGGGCTACCTATGCAGATTTATTTACCAATGAATATGGCATAACTTCAGGAATTTTTGAGTTAGCCATGGCGGCTGCAACCATGGGATTAGTCTTAGGTGGCCTAATTGGTGGCCCTGTAAGTAAAAGATTAATTGAAAAATACAATCTTAAAGCTGATGAATTTCACGAAGAATTAGACGATACCGTTACTTTTAACCCTGAAGATCACGATTTAGTTACCCCGAAAAAAATGATGGAAACTTTATTCATTATTTTACTGTGTATGGTGGTTGGTCATTTTGCTCATGTGGCATTAAAGGCAAGTGGCTTAATTTTACCTTCTTTTCTTCTGCCTTTATTGTGTGGTGTGGTAGCGACCAATGTTTGTGACTTTTCGAAGCAATACAGTATTTCTAAAGCCTGTATAGATTTATGGGGCACCATGGCTCTGTCGATGTTTTTAGCCATGGCGTTAATGTCACTGAAAGTATGGGAACTAGTCAATTTAGCAGGGCCGATGTTTATCATGATCATCATTCAAGCATTGATGTTAATGTTGTTCGCCTACTTTATTACTTTTAGAGTGATGGGGAAAAATTATAACGCAGCGATTATCGCTGGTGGCCACTGTGGTTTTGGTATGGGCGCTACACCAACTGCCGTTGCTAATATGGAAGCGTTAGTGGCTCGATATGGCCCTTCTCCACAAGCCTTTTTAGTGGTACCACTGGTTGGCGCTTTCTTTATTGATATTACCAATGCCCTGATCATTCAATTTTATATGAGTCTACCTTTTGTTAGCCCATAAGATTACTAATCTATAGAACCAAAAAAGCCATTGATAACTCAATGGCTTTTTCATTAACAGTACTTAATTAAAGATAATCATTGCGTTGAATGTTGTATCTTTGCATTTTAATATTTAATGTTCTTCTCGATACTTGCAACTCAGTCATAATATCTTTAATACTGCCTTGATGTTTACTCATCGATGCACGAATTAATTGCTCTTCAAAGTTGCTTACTTGGTCTAGTAAGTTATTAGCGCCGCTTCCACTCACTGTTGCTTCAGGATCAACCACATACCCCGGCGTTAATAACGTTGCCAAGGGAATATCACCACTAATATTAGCGATGGCAAATTGTTGCGCCAAATTGGCGAGTTCACGCACATTACCAGGCCAAGTTTGTTTAGAGAGTAAAACTAAATTTTCTACCGTCATTTTCACTTCAGGTAATTGATATTGTTGACAAGCGATATTTATAAAATGTTGAAACAATAAAGGAATATCGTCAAGTCGCTCCTGTAGTTTTGGTAAATATAATTCAGCTACTTTTAAACGATAGTAAAGATCGAGCCTGAAGTCGCCCTGCTCAGCCAAAGCTTTTAAATCAACCTTGGTCGCCGATATTATTCTTGGATTGATAGAAATGCTTTTATTAGAACCTACTCGTTCTATGGTTTTTTCCTGTAGCGCCCTAAGTAGTTTTACCTGAAAATTCATCGGCATGGATTCAACTTCATCCAAAAAGAGTGTGCCATTACTGGCATATTCTAACTTACCTATTCTCGTTTGGTTTGCGCCAGTAAATGCACCTTTTTCGTGACCAAACAATTCAGATTCAAGCAAGTTTTCCGGTATAGCGCCACAATTAATCGCCACAAAAGGCTGTTCAAATCGAGCACTATAATCATGAAGACAACGGGCAACTAACTCTTTCCCCGTACCTGTATCGCCGTTAATAATAATGCTGGCATCAAAACCGGCCAACATCAGTAGCTGCTTTCGTAACTTGTTCATCACCGTTGAGCTACCAATCAAGGTAGACTCAATGCCAGACACCTGACTTAACTGATTTTTCAGCCGTTGATTTTCCGTTGCCAGTTTCCGCTTCTCGACAGCACGGTTAATAATTTGTGTTAAATGCTCAGGTTCAAAAGGTTTTTCAATGAAGTAATAAGCGCCTTTTTCCATCGCATCTACCGCCATCGATATATCACCATGACCTGTCATAAGAATCACCGGTAAATTGACATCAAAAGCAACGATTTTTGGCAGTAATTCCATACCCGTGACTTTTGGCATTCTTACATCACTTAAAATCACGTCGATATTATGCTGTTCAAGTAATGCCATGCTCTGGGTGGAATCATGGCAAATTTTAACTTCGAAGCCTTCCATGGATAACCAACGTTCTGTTGAAGTGGCTACCCTTACGTCATCTTCAATAATGAGAATACATGTCATCATATGGCCTTTAGCTAATAGGATTATTTGAGTTATAAATGGGTATGGTGACTTTGAACGTCGCACCCGGTGTATCTTCGAATTGTTTTGCGCTTAGCTCAATATTACCACCTACTTTATCGAGCAAATCGTGGCAAATAGCAAGACCTAAGCCCATCGAACTAACGTTTATTTTGTTGCTGACAAAAGTATCAAATATACTTCCTTTATCTTCATCCTTGATGCCAACACCGGTATCTGAAACTTTAATAAACAAGTTGCTAGCCGAATTCGTCACTTCAATAGCGATCCTTTTATCTTGGGAATTTAACATAGCATCACAAGCATTTTGCAATAAATTACTGATCACTTGTTGTAATTGATATTCGTCAATATTCCCTAGCAAATTTGGATCAATTTCGCTTATCTGGCAACTCACTTTTTCTTCATTCATTCTGTTTTTATGCATGGCATAACTTTGCTTGATAGCCTGTTCTATATTAGTCCCAAGATAGTTAACCTTTTTTCGTTTTCGGGCAAAATCTTTAAGCTGGGTAGTGATACTCGCTAAAAGTCGAGTATATTCGATAATGGCCTGCAAGCTGACTTTAGTTTCATCAACGTTACTTTGCTCAAGATGTTTATTGCCAAGGTTGGCTTCAGTTTTGATCGCGGTTATTGGTTGGTTTAATTCATGAGCGATGGTCGTTGCCATCATGCCAAGAGAGGCAAGTTTTTGTTGCTGCCTAAATTCAATATCACGGGCTTTAAGCTCTCTTGCTAAGGTTTTTTTTGCCTGTTGAGCACGCACTATTTCCTGAAGGAATAGCCAAATAATACTAATAGCCAGACCAAAGAGCACAACATAACTCGCATAGATATTACTGTTTTTACTAACCTCAGCAATATTAGCCAGATGATGTAAGCGTAACCCTCGCCCCGCTAATAAAGAAGAATGAACGAGAAAGCTTTGACTTTGTTCATCCACACTGTTGCTGTCAGTGGTTAATATCCCTTCATCAATATTAACGATACCTAATTGTGCAAACTGCTTTTTTTGTTCAAATTGAGGATCTATGCTTTTTTTCACATTATATGGAAGATTAGAAAAAGATTTATATAGCCATGAAGGCTCACTAGATAACATAATAATGCCGTGCTCATCACTGATCAAAATGATCTCTTGTTTGTTTGGTAATGCTTGGTTTAGTTCATTCTGTAATGCGGAAATATCGAGTAACAAGCCAATATAGCCAAGAGTGGTTTCGTTATCTTTTATTGGAATAGCCACCATAAACTTAGCAAACTTACTTTGCGGTGAAAAAATAAATTGCTCACTATTTTTTCCAGTAAAACTTCGACTGTTTATCGTTTTCTTCACCGACTCAATGATTAACAAATCGTTTTTTGCATCCTCTGCGGCCAGTAACAGTTGTTTTGCATTACCGATAAATATTGTTCGATTTGGCATCGAATTAAAGACACTATTAAGATGATTTTGAGCCTCTAAGCGATTTAATGCTGAAGGTTGTGATAAATAAGCTTGGATACTCGGATGATTGCCAATCACAGGCAAGAGCGATTGCTGAGTCTGCCCTAGTTGTTGTAATACTTTAGAGCTATATAATTCAATATGCCTGAGTGCGCTTTGTTTTAATTCCTGCAATTGTTGCTGTTGTGAATATTGCCAAATACTACCCGCAGCAGTGGTAATTAATAACAGCACCATTACACAAACCAGTACAAAATATAATGGATGTGAAACCATTTTACTAAGTTCAAAAGACGTTAAACTAAGAGTCGTTATTGGCGACTTAGGCTGGATCACTTATCCACCATTTTACTTACCGAAAAACGAAGTGGTTGACGGATAAGGTAAATCAAGCAAATTAACGACACTAAGATAATGGTAATGGCAAAAAATAGAATTAAGCTGTAGTTTTTACCCATTTCTTCGATTAATTGGCTTTCTGGTACCACTAACAGTAAATTCCATTTATGCTCTGAGCCAAATAAAAATGAAGAATATGATGCCAGATATCGAATACCATTTTCAGTAAAGTAAAATTCACTAAAACCATGGTTTTTATAGCTCTGTAATGCCTTTTGTATTGGCGCCTTATCGAGATCTGATGCGGTTAGTAGTTTACCTTTAATGTTTATATCTTTTAGGCCTGAGTAGGCAATAACTTTGTTGGTTTCACTAAATATCGCCATCTCAGTTGCCCTTGATGAACCCACATCAAAAAGGAAGTTTGATAACTCTGCAAGTACGATATCCACCCCCCAAACCCCAATGAGTGCATTGTTTTCATCGTAAATAGGGTAAGACGCCGTGATCCCCGGTAAGCTTTCATCCAAAGGGGTATTGAATGAATAAACATCACTCCAAAAACTTGTACCGACAGCTTTGGCACCTTCGTACCAAATTCTGGAACTAGGATCATAGTTTGCCGTCATAAGTTCAGAAAAGCGCAAATGCTGCCGTTCTTTATCTAAATATTCTTTTCGATCTTCACGCCCATTATCATTAACTCTGATCTCTTGAATTCTAAAGGCATAATTAGGAGCGTAAGTATTACGCCAAAACCAAAATTCTTTTGATTCTAAACCAACAAAATAACCTTTAAATTGCGGATAACTTTCAACAAACGGTGCAACAAAAGTTTTTAAACTCTCTGGTTGAGCAAAGGATATTAAGTCTTCTTGGTACATATAAGCGCCAAGTTTAGCGATATTTTTTGCCGGTAAAATAAAGTTACGTGTCGCGTCTTTGATGCTGGTATTAAGTTGCCAAATGTAGTCGTTAGAAAACCTTTCTAGTTGTTTACTTTGCTGAAAATTGACATATAGCACCCAGCAACTCAATACAAGTAAGAAGATTAAAATACCACGGAGAAACGTTTGAAACATAACACTTACCCTTCGAAAAATTATTTAAATAATAAAAACTATTCAACACAAAAAAGATATTAACTAAATTGTTGTCGACTTATTAATGACAGCGCAGTATTTATGAGCCAAACATCTGTGCCCTGTTTAGCTTGTTAATTAATAGGTTGCTGAATTTTATGTAAAGGAAATGGTCTCTGGTAGCTTTCCGAAATTCGTTTGAGCATGCCATTTTCCCTGATGTTATTATAGCCTTGTTGCCATTGCTCAATGATTTTTTTATCGGTATTTTTATGAAAAGCAATATATAGCCCGTTGGTTTTAACAGTATAAACGGGTCTTATAAGGTTGTAGTCCGTATTAGCTTGGTCAGTTAATTCCCGAGCATTGCGTAGACTACTCGCCCATAAGGTAATGCGCCCTTTTAGTAACATTTTCAAACTTTGCGAACTACTGGTCGTACTATAGAGATTGTTAAAGCCATTATCGAGTAAAAATTTTTCTCTTGCATCGCCTCGATATGTGCCAATAGCCGCTACTTTTTTAGCATCCTCTAAACTATCTATGGAAATATTTAATTCACTTTTTGCATAGAGTACCCAAGTCACTTGCGCAATGGGCCCTACCCAATGAAATTTATCGTGTCTGGCTTCTGTCCAAGTTGTGGCAAATAAAGCTACATTGCTGTTTTTAGGAGATGTGGCACTGGAATACGCTCTTGCCCAAGGTTGCATAATAATTGGAGAGTGGTCACCAATACTTTTCTGAATTTCCTTTACAACATCGACGGCTGGGCCGGTAAAATTTCCGTCGTTATCACGATAATTAAGCGGGTAGGAAGATTCCGTAAACAGTGTTAATTGCTCAGCTTGCGCAACCATAGTTGCAAAGGTCAGCAAAACGAATAATAAAGTCCGCAAGCGACTAACGTTATAAAATTGTGAATTCGAAAATGATAACATCAAGGCATTTCCTGTAATACTTTCTAGCAAACCTGTTTTGCTCTTGTTTTTGTGATTGCTACAGGCGTTTCCATATAATAATTGCAGAATCAAAAATTGATATATTCCAGTACGGTTAGAAGCTAATTTCCTTTCCGTTACCCCATTATTTATCCGTTAAATAATATACCTAAATCTCAAGAAATAACTAGCTAAATTTCACCCGGTCCGGAGTGTTTTAAGAGAATAAATTTATTGTTATTTATCGCTTAAATACATTTATAAATTAGCTAAAAATTAAACCTTTAAATAATAAATTAATCAGTAAATATTTAACTATCAAATTGTGCAATTTTTAAAAGCTAGACTAAGCTTAAAGTGCTATCGACTCAAATAGTTAGCATAAATTAATAACTTGGACTGCTTAGCTTTTTTATCAATTATATGGAATACAAATGCAGCAAAACATTTTTCGCTCAGTATGGAAGCAAATTTCAGGCTTAGTAATTAACGAAGATACAAAGCTAAAAAATGAAGATAATTTATCTAACCTTTCACAGCTAAAGAAAGCTGAGTCCGATTCAGCAGAGCTCTTAGTGACAAAAATACAAGCTGAGTCCGCACAATTTGCCTTAGACCAACACTCACTGGTTTCTATCACAAACATAGATGGAGTCATTACCTATGTAAACGATAAATTTGTACAGATCAGTGGCTATCAAGAACATGAAATACTGGGTAAAAAACACAGTCTGCTGAACTCAAATAATCAACGAAAGTCATACTGGAAAAATATGCATGACACTGTGCTAGCCGGTAAAACTTGGCATGACGAAGTACGTAATAGAGCTAAAAGTGGCGAATATTATTGGGTAGATACCACCATAGTGCCAAACTACGATAGCAATAAACAAATTATTGGTTTTACGTCAATTCGTACCGATATTACCGAACAAAAACAAATTCAAGACAACTTAGCCGTAGCCAAAATACAAGCTGATGCTGATGCCTATACGCTATCAATAGCCAAAGAACAAGCTGAGTCAGCAAAATATGCCTTAGACCAACATTCACTGGTTTCAATCGCTGATATTGACGGAAATATCCTCTATGTAAACGATAAATTCGTTAAAATCAGTGGTTATCAAGAACATGAAATACTAGGAAAAAAACACAACCTGCTTAACTCCAATAACCAACCGAAAAGTTACTGGAAAAACATGCATGAAACCGTGTTATCCGGTCAAACTTGGCATGATGAAGTACGAAATAGAGCTAAGAATGGCGAATATTACTGGGTAGATACCACCATAGTACCCAATTACGATACTAATAAAAAAGTGAATGGCTTTACGTCAATTCGCACCGATATTACTGAACAGAAACAAATTCAAATCAGCCTCGCCAATGCGAAAATACAAGCTGAATCGGCAAAATATGCCTTAGACCAACATTCACTGGTTTCAATCACTGATATTGACGGAAATATCCTCTATGTAAACGATAAATTCGTTAAAATCAGTGGTTATCAAGAACATGAAATACTGGGTAAGAAACACGCCATACTCAACTCCAATAACCAACCCAAAAGTTACTGGAAAAACATGCATGAAACGGTTTTATCCGGTAAAACTTGGCATGACGAAGTACGCAACAGAGCAAAGAATGGCGAGTATTACTGGGTTGATACCACCATAGTGCCAAATTACGACAGTAATAAAAAGGTGAATGGTTTTACGTCAATTCGTACCGATATTACCCAACAAAAAGATAATTTATACAAGCTTGAATTAGCAAAAGAACAAGCGGAAGTGGCTAGTGTTTCCAAAGCAGATTTTCTCGCCAATATGAGCCATGAAATACGCACCCCAATGAATGGTGTTATCGGCATGACCAACTTACTACTTGATAGTGGGCTCAACCAAGAACAACATAAATTAGCTGGCACAGTAAAATCATCAGCGGTTGGTTTATTAAATATAATCAACGATATCTTAGATTTTTCTAAAATTGAAGCTGATAAATTAGATCTTGAACTCATCCCTTTCAATTTAGGGCAAATGATAGAAGATATTGGCACTACGCTGAGCTTCCAATCAAACGCCAAAGGGTTGCAACTTATTTGCCCTGCCACGCCGATAATACAACAATGGGTTAAAGCAGATCCCGGCCGAATTAGGCAAGTTTTAACGAATTTAATTGGCAACGCCATTAAATTTACCAAATACGGTGAAGTTGCTGTTTATGCTGAACTAGTAGAGCAAACTGACAAGAACAAAGTATTCCGTTTTTCCGTGAAAGATACGGGCATCGGTATCAATGAAGAACAACAGAAACAGCTATTTGATAAATTTTCACAAGCGGATACTTCTACCACGAGAAAATATGGCGGCACTGGTTTAGGTTTATCTATCAGTAAAAAATTGGTTGAGCTGATGGGAGGCGAAATAGGTATAAATAGTGAAGTTGGCCAAGGTGCAACGTTTTGGTTCACGCTTCCTTTATTAACAGCCGAAGATAAAACTGAAGCGACCATTTATAATACCGATATTAAAAATGAAAAAATATTAATTGTTGATGATAATCAAACCAACTTAGAATTAATGCACCAACTACACAATATATGGGAAATACCTCATACCCTAGTTGATAGTGCCAAAAAAGCATTAGCCGAACTCAAGTTAGCATCTCAGACGAATAGCCCTTATACCATTGCAATTTTAGACATGCATATGCCTAAAGTTGATGGCTTAGAATTATGCAAGCAAATACAACAACTACCACAATATGCGCAAACTAAATTAATTATGGCATCATCGCAAGCCCAACGAGGTGACGCTGCTATGATGAAAAAGGCCGGTTTTAAAGGTTACTTAACTAAGCCTATTCAACAGTCTGAATTATTCGATATTTTATTGATGCTATCAGGGCTTAAAAAAAGCAAGTCAGAATTAATCACTCGCCATACCACTAAAGAGCTTAAAAAGTTCAAAGGACACATTCTAGTTGTTGAAGACAATGCAACAAATCAATTGGTTATCGAGGGTTTATTACGCAGCTTGGGACTAACCGTAGACTTGGCCGGCAATGGCCAAGAAGCCATTGCTGCGTTACAAAGCATGTCCAACCATGATTTAGTTTTTATGGATTGTCAAATGCCGGTTATGGATGGTTATCATGCCACTCAAACAATAAGGTCGGAAGAAACATCTCTCAAAAACCATGCGATCCCTATCATTGCTATGACAGCGAACGCAATGGCAGGTGATAAACAAAAGTGTCTAGATGTGGGTATGGATGATTATTTATCAAAACCGATAGATTCACAAAAAGTTATCGACGTCTTAAGTAGGTGGTTGCCAAGTGAAAATATTAATAAGGGACAATCTGAAAATGTACAGCACGAAGCTATAGGGGTTAAAGAGGAGCTGAGCAATGACCTTATCGATTTTGATTATCAAGATATGGCCAATCGATTAATGGATGATGTTGAACTGATGAAATCTGTTGCTGAACTTTTCTGCGAAGAAATCCCAACAAACATTGCGGAGATTAAAACATCTATTAAAGAAGGTGATGCTGCTCGAGCCACCGCTATTCTCCATCAAATAAAAGGTGCCTCTGCCAATGTTGGTGGTATTGCGCTTAGTGCATTTGCCCGCGAAATGGAACTAGCGGGCAAGGAAGGCAGTATTGATAAATTAGCGAGCCAGATCAGCCAACTTGAAAACCAATTCAATGCCCTTAAAAAGGCGTTAGAACAGGCCCTAGACATGAACTGACATTAACATTATTCGGTTTTCTACTTACGCGCAAACACAAAAAGTTATTGCACTTGCAATATAAGTACAGTGCTATATGCTGTGTTTATCGCCAATTGAAAGTTAACAACTATGCAATCACATGACTCATCGTCGTTAGATGACTATATTGAATACTCTGAAGAAGAAATGCTCGCTCGTTCTAGCCAGTTTTACGCCGATATTAAACGTAGACATAGTATTAGAAGCTTTAGCTCTCGACCGGTGCCAAAAGAAATTATCGCGAATTGTATTAAAGCTGCGGGCACGGCGCCAAATGGAGCTAATCATCAACCTTGGCATTTTGTCGCCATTCACAGTGATGATATAAAAAAACAAATTCGCCAACAGGCTGAAGAGCACGAACGTAGCTTTTATCAAGGACGTGCAGGAGAAGAATGGTTAGATGCTTTAAAGCCGTTGGGCACTGATGCGGATAAACCTTACCTTGAACATGCCCCATGGTTGATCGCCATATTCAGTCAAAAGAAAGGTGGGATCCATGCAGAAGATAAAAACACCAATTATTATGTTCATGAGTCCGTAGGCATCGCAACCGGTTTTTTAATTAATGCCTTACATTCTTCTGGTTTAGTGACGTTAACTCATACACCAAAACCGATGTCATTTTTAAGTAAAATATGTGACCGGCCTGAGAATGATCGTGCGTATATGTTACTCATTGCTGGATACCCAAGTGAAGATGCTACGGTGCCTCACCATGCCAGAGTCAAAAAGTCATTTGATGAAATTTGCACTTTTTTATAATTAAATTAGGGTTAGCGTAATAGCTACCATTTCGCTAACTTTTCTCTAAACTACGAACAATCTAACTCAATATCCGTGCATTTTTTTTGACAGCGGATGGTTGATTGTTCTTTGCCATCGGTCAAGTTGATATTTAACGTTTGTTTACAAACGGGACATTGACTAACTTTGCCATTGAGTACTTTCTTAATGAAGTTCTTTTGTTGATGAAACGACTGGCTAGTCGATTTATTAAACGAAGATAATTGTGATATATCGGGCATAAGTAAACTAATTATAATAACTTAAAATATTGATTAAAAAGAACATTAAACGACGCTAACTAGATAGTTTATTGGCAGTAACACAGTACCAACCATCAAACTTGCCATCTAGTGGTGCAGAGCTCGCTTCTAATAAGTTTTGATAAGCACTTATATTTTCATAGCTCGCAGGCATTTCAGGGTATGCGGTGATTTCCCAAGGAAATTCGTCACTCTCTTGATAAGGGCAAAAAGATAACTTTTGATTATTCTCAAGCAATAAATGTCCAAATTTTAGCGCCAATTCTTTATTGGGAAAAATAACCGAAAACTCAATTTCTCTTGCTTGATTTAAATCATCTCCTTCTTGAAGCATTTGCCATAAAGCACTGCCATTGTTGTCATCTGGAAATAAGGTTAAATCGCGTTCCATAACATAAGCTCATTGTTGAATTTACTTAAGTTTATATCCTATTTGAGAAAATGAACATGTTAATTATGCGTTTTTTCTTGTCACTTGGTACAATAGGCTTTTCAATAAACTAATATTCCTCGTTATGCTTAAGTTTGAACAACACCTTACCCTACCTACTGATGATTTAAAGCTCATTGAGGTATTAAATACTGCCTGTTCAGAACACTCGCTAAGCAATGGTCAAATTAAGGCGGCGATAAATAAAGGTGCATTGTGGTTAACGCGTGGTAAATATACCCAACGTATTAGAAAACTAAAAAAAACATTAAAAGCCGATGATATTTTGCATTTTTACTATGATGAAAATGTCCTTAACCAACAACCAGCACAAGCAGAACTTATTGCTGATTGCCATGACTACAGTATTTGGTACAAACCTTATGGCATGCTTAGCCAAGGATCAAAGTGGAGTGATCACTGCACAATTGCTCGTTGGGCTGAAACTAAATTGATGCCTCAACGCCCTGCCTTTATTGTGCATAGGCTTGATAGAGCCGCATCAGGTTTGATCATTATCGCTCATAGTAAAAAAATGGCTCAAGCCTTTAGCCAGATATTTGAGCAGCATCAACTAGAAAAACATTATCAAATTATTGTCCATGGGCAATTGAGCTCAGATTCAGATTCAACAAAGGATAAAATCGTATTAACTGATATTGATGGCAAAAGCGCTAAAAGCACATTCCAATGCATGGAAACAAACACCTTGAATGATTTAAGTTTATTAGCCGTTGAAATAGAAACAGGAAGAAAACATCAGATACGTAAACATGCAGCAAGTATTGGTTTGCCCGTGGTGGGCGATAGGTTACACGGTAATAACAAGCTGGTACTACCGGATGAAATCAATCTGCAACTATGTGCGGTTAAATTAGCGTTCAACTGCCCGGTAACCAAACAAGAGCAAAGTTTTACCCTGCCAAATGAATTAAAACCTAATTTAGAACACTTGGCAGCTTTGCTTAAATAATAGAATAAGTGCTAAGCACTATAAGTGAAGTCATCATCAGATAACAATTCCAGTGCATCCCCCACTAAATCGCTTTTCGATAGCTTTTGCAACAAGTCAAAACCTTGCTGACGTTGTGGCAATGTTAATGCTTGATACGGTAATCTAAAGTTAGCTGAAACCGCTTTAGTCATCATTAATGCGGTATTAATTGCGATTGGATTTGGCTCACAAAACAACCATTGCATTAAACCTGTAAGCTCTTCATTTAATGGCGTGTTTTCTTTATCCATTAATTGGCGCATTAATCCCGGTACGATGTTAGATGTCACAGAGATCACACCATGAGAGCCGTGAATATGACGACCGTCGTGACTTTCATCATCATTACCTGACCAACAAGCAATACCTTGTTTTTCATAGTAAGCAATACGTTCATTGCCTGCACACTCTTTAACACCAATAAAGTTTTTATGACTTGATAAGGGTTCAATAATGCTTGGGATCAAGTCTTGCCCGGTACGTCCAGGCACGTTATAAATAAACGCAGGGCCAATTTCCAATACACGGGTAAAGTGCTCAATAACACCTCTTTGAGAAGTACGTCCATAATAGGGATTAATTTGTAATGCAGCATCCATTCCCATTGCAAAACCGTTTACCGTGGCTTTAATGGCTTCACGGGTATTATTACTACCCGTATTGCCCACTATTATTAGCTTCTCGCCATATTGATGCACACTATGGGCTATCAACATTAAATGTTCTTCCCAGCTTAATAAGTGGCCTTCCCCTGTTGTTCCACCAACAACAATACCATCAACACCCGCAGCAATTTGCTGGGCAACTAATTGATCATAAGTGGCTAAATCAATATCGCCTTGATCATTATAAGGCGTTTTTATCGCGGTAATTAAACTGGCTGCGCGTAAATCTTTCATCCGTATTCTCAAATTATTAGGTGATTATTATGTAATTTATAGGTGAATATTAATATTTTACGATTAACAGTGAGCGATTTTATCAATAACCCGCTTCAGGATAAACACTTCATTGCTAACTATATGCTGATATTTAAAATTTTGATTAGATAATGATATAACTTTATAGGCATGATAATTATCAGCATGGGTTAAATCCGTGGCATATTGCTCATTATCAACTAGCTCAACTTTGGCAATAGTAAAGTGAATATCTCCAACAAGTCCCCAATCTCCTTCTTCAAGTGATTGTTCCAACAGCTCGCCATTTTTATCATGAATAGAAAAACTAAACTCATAACGTCCATCAGCTGACAATTGTGCAAACTCAGTCTGCGTCTCACCATTGCCATCTACTTCACTACGATACCAAGAACCAAACAATTGCTGACGTTCAAAATTCATTTATTATTTTCCAAAACGAGTTAACACGCAATAGTAGCAATTTTCGAAATAGCAGGCATTAAAAAAGCGGCAACTTGCCGCTTTATTTCTTATTTACGCGTGAGTTAGTTTTTAAGTAATCTAACACCACCATTAATTGTTTCAATTGAAATTCTTACATCACCCGAACCAATTGTGCCTTGCAAGTTTTTTCCAGAAAACATATTTTTATTAGCCGATAAACCAAAGTCATTTCGAATGCTGCCATGCATGGTTTCAATATCAACATCGGCACTGATGTTGTCAGGTAAACTAAGTTGTATACGGCCATTAACAGTATCAATTGAAATATCGTTTAAGTCATCTCCAATTGACGAGTAAGAGGCAATTATTTTGCCGTTTACCGAATTGATTTCACTGTTGCTTGATAAGCCGGTAGCGGTAATAGAGCCATTGACCAAATCAATTTTCATTTCACCTTTAACGCCTTCAACACTCATTGAACCGTTAACTAGATCAATCGATGGTAACTTTGCATGGCTTGGCACCATCACCATATAATCAACACTGCCAGCATGATTATTCCCCCAGCCTGAAGAATTTTTTTTGTATTCTGTTTCTATTCTGACGCCACGGCCATTTCCATTCATTTCAAGGGTGATTCGATCACGGGCTTCTTGATCTTTTGCCGTGATGATTGCCGTCACTCTAATTTCGTTTTTATCCCAACCTTTAATCTCAACATCACCATTGATGTTTTCTAATCTAAGCTCGGCTTTCTCATCAACGCTAAACGATTTAACGATTTCTTCTTCTATATTAGCGTGAACCGACATACTCATAACGATTGCACATAAAGCCACTATTTTACTTTTATACATAATACTTCCTTAAAGGTTTTCAGCTCTCTTTATACCATTAGTTGTAG
>Ga0105355_10002092_pt1 | contig 18203 bp, 15 predicted proteins | sample GOMGulsemesocosm_2_FD_83508 | JGI IMG/M metagenome (GOLD analysis project Ga0105355, IMG submission 83508) | Methane-oxidizing microbial communities from mesocosms in the Gulf of Mexico - GOM9C Gulf of Mexico | ecosystem: Environmental > Aquatic > Marine > Cold seeps | place: Gulf of Mexico... | reverse complement strand
CAGCAGGTGGTTGGGGGGAAATTATTATTACAATATCGGCGTTTGCTATTTTATGTCTTATCACTTTTGTTTGTTTTATTTTTTCGTCAAAGAGCATATCGGCAATCGGTGAGAGTGGGCTTAGTATTGTTACTCGCCTTATGGGACTTATATTGGCTGTTATCGGCGTGCAGATGTTGATTGGCGGCGTCACTGCTGTTATTAGTACGATAGGCTAACTTAGACCATCACTGTTAAACATCACTTTATTAAAACAAGCTCTTTGGCTGTTTCCACAGCTGTATTATTTCGTTTTATACCTTAAGGAGGACAGTGGATGTCAACCGTCAGTCTACTCACTTTATTCGGCACCATGCTGCTATTGGCTATCGTACCGGGACCCGGTGTATTCGCTATTATTGCCCGTTCGTTTTCATCAGGTATTTTGCGTGGCGCTTATATGGTCATTGGAATGATATTAGCGGATTATGTTTTTATCATACTGGCTTTATTTGGCCTGTCTGCGCTATCTGAAATAATGGGCACCGCATTTTATGTGATCAAATATATTAGTGCCGCTTATTTAATGTGGCTGGGTTATAAGTTGTTGAAGACCAAGGCAACGGCCATTGATATTGAGGAAACCAAAGAATCATCGTTATTGTCTAATTTGGTGACAGGGCTGTTAATCACGTTAGGCAACCCTAAGGCTATTTTGTTTTATGTGGGATTCTTCCCTGCGTTTGTCAATATTGGTGATGTGTCTGCTTATGATACGGCTTTAATCATGTTAACGGCGACAGTTGCATTTGGCAGTGTGAATCTTGGTTATGCTTTTTTGGCGGTCAAAGCGAAAGGGGTATTTAAATCGTCAAATGCGTCGAATGTGATTAATAAGACCGCGGGTACGATCATGGTTTCAACAGGTGCGCTCGTTGCGGTTAGGGCATAACAAGCGCTTTACATTGGGTTGCGGTTTATAATCTATGGTGTTGATAACTGCTTTACTAACGCCATAAAATCGGGTTGCTGTAAACGATTTGCCGCTAATGTTATGCCAACTTGACGCTCCCTTTGTTCTATACCGGTGATGTTGGAAATAGGGATCGCTGTGTAGTGTTCATGTTCAAGCTGCTCGGTCGTTAGTGGGGCGAGCAGAAGCCCTATTTGTTGCTCTACCAATGCCAGTGCCCATTCTTCGGTATCAACCGATGCTACAAGTTCTATTTGCAGTTCACGTATATAATCCATCAATAGACACATATTGTTACACTGTCTACGTTCAATCATCGCGACACCGTGCAGCTGATCTAATGTGACATGTGTTTTAAAACCCAGCGCATGATTGTTAGGAATAATTAAGTAGTACTGGTCTTGCCACAAGGGTTGGAATGTCGCTAAACTATTTTTGCTGTCACTGCTTAAATCATTGTTTTGGCAGTTGCTGCCTAAATAAATATCGGCAGTACTATCGCTGGTTAAATGTAACAACCATTGCGGACAATGCTGTTGCAGTAGCGACATCAGCCGTTTTAAATAGACCAAGCTAATGTCTGCTTGCACTGCAATAGTGACGGTTTGGCGTGCTTGATTTGGGTTGAAATATTCAAACATCGATCCCGCTTGATTCAACAAGGCTTTGCTGCGTTGATAAAACTGTTGCCCGGCAGACGTTGGAGTCACCCCCTTTTTATGGCGCGTTAGCAGCACGGTATCAAACTCGGCCTCCAGTTTATTAATCGCTATCGTGATTGAAGGCTGAGCAACAAAGCATTGTTTTGATGCTCCTGTGATGCTACCTGCGTCGACTGCTGCAACAAAATATTTCAACGATTTTAAATCCACCGAATACCTCTTTTTATGACGTGTGAATCTAATTTAAAAGATCACATTAAAAATTTAGGATAGTGCGGCAACGTTGCTGCGACTATTTCATCATGCGCTGGAACAATAACTAACTTTTTATTTTGTATGGTCAACTGATGCAATTTTTCAACCATGTTATCGGACTGCTGTTGATCGTAATTGAGATCCACTAACCATTTTACTAATCCGCTGCGGCCAACATTATTGTTCACGCCTTTAATTGACCATGTACTATCGCCAGTAAACAGATATTCGTTATTAACCAGTACACCTATCTGGCCATGAGTGTGACCAGATAGGTCGATCAAGATGACAGAACCATCATCAAAAACATCTAAACTAGCTGAAAACCCTAATACATTAGTTTTATTTAATGAGATGAAATTCCAGTTTATCGCGGGATCATCAAATTGGCTTTGAATAAAGGCTGGTGGAGCATGTTTTTTTGCGGTTTCAAGTTCATTTTTCTGCACCCATACTGGTGTATTTAAGGCTTTGAAATCTTCAATGCCAGAGGCATGGTCCCAATGTAAATGGGTCGGTATAATGGCTTTTAATCGGTCAAAATCATAACCTTGTTGTTGTAACTGATCTATCGCTGGCACAGCCTTTGTATAAGCAAATAACTGTTGGTTAAACCAGCCCATGGCCGCCACTTGTTTATCTACATCTCTACCAAGGCCGGTATCAATTAATAAATCGCCTTGTTCATGTTGAATCAGTACCGCATTGTGCACCAGTTGACGTTTTTTGAACCAGTCGCCACCCGAGACAATAAGACCTTCAGAACTAGCTGCGGATTGTCCGGTATTGATAATTGAGAAGTTGGCCTTGGCCGCTGCCGCATTGAAACTGCAAACCAGCGTACTTGCCATTATTAAAACCACACCTATATTTTTCATTATTATCACTCCTTTGAAAGAAAGAATAAGTGTATGTAGTCACTGACTATATGTAAAATATACTATATCTATGGTAATAACATATTTTTGTTATAGATAGAGTGTGATGAAGTCGGGGGAATTGGCTTTTATTCGGGTTGTCAGTATACGAGCTATAATCGTATTTCTGACTGCTCAGCCTCGATTTAGCATAACGGTTAGTTATAGTTAGTATACTGTTGGCTGTATTCAAAGTGTTACGATATAACATTACAATTCTCGGTATTGAAACAGGTTTAGTGCTATTTGCACTTTACACTTTAACGACTGAGGGTTTATGAACAAACTAATTATACTGGCGCTAGCGTCAAGCTTTTCATCTGTTGTACTTGCACATGGTAATGTCGATCTTTCAAATGGTTCACAAATTGAAATATATAAAGCCAATGAATATGAATATGCGGCTCATGATGGGCATGGCCATACTGACGAGAAACAAAGTTATGGTATAGAAGCTATATTTATGGCTGAAAATGGCTTGTTTGTTTATGCTGAAGGTGAAACTGGCGCACATGATTTTTATCAAGTCGGTGGTGGTAAGTACATGAACATCAATGACGATTTAGGTGTGTTTGTATATGGTGCGTATGCTTCTGGCGGCTATAATAATGGCAATGAATTACGCGCTCGTGTTGGTGCTGATTATCAAGTAATGCATGGTTTCGCAGTGCATACTTATCTTGGTTATGACTACGGTAATAGTAAAATGGCACTCGATGATGAGCATGAACATGAGGGTTATTCTGCTGACGATATTCATAGTAGCGAACGCAGTCATATTTTACGTGCTGATCTCGGTTTTAGTAAAGAAATTGGCAGTGTTGCTGAATTTAGTTTCAATTATGTTATTCAAGAGCAGCTAGAGGGTGAGCTAATTGCTGACAATTCTACCAACTTACATTATGAAGCGCGTATCACTTATACCGAAACGGCATTACGTCCTTATATTGAATTTAGACAAACAGGGCAATCTTTTGATGAAGAACATTATGAAGATAAGGCGATTCAGTTTGGTGTGAACTTTTCTTTTTGATCTTGAGGTGAAATAGTCTACCTGTCATCAAGGGATTTACAGGGCTCAGCGATACTACGACAGAAAAATGTAGCAACAGATTATGTGCCTTGGTTGAATAACAAAAGGTGCAAGGTCGCCCTCGCATTATCGCTAGTCCTTCACGGTTCGTTGGTCGTATGTGTTAGCTGTTGCTATCGAGCCATTGCTGGTTTGGGGTATAACTGTGTAACCAATTTGGGAACTCAGTGGCTGGCATAGGCCGGGCAATGCAATAACCCTGTGCTGCATAACACCCCATGTCGAGCAACATCAAACCGTGTTCCGTTGTTTCAACACCTTCTGCAATGACTTCGCGATTAAAGGAATCTGCTAGCGCCAGCACGCCATTGATAATGGCATAATCATTAGGGTCGTCGAGCATATTTTTTACAAAGTTCTGGTCAATTTTGATCGTATTAGCAGGTAAGTTTTTTAGGTGCGTCAGCGAAGAATAACCTGTACCAAAATCGTCCAGAGCGATATTCACGCCTAATACATCCTGACAGGTATTAAGAATACTGCGGATTGTATTGAGGTCACCCAGTGCGCTGCTTTCCAATATTTCTAATTGTAAATATTGGGCGTTTAAATTTGGGTGGCTGGCTAACGCATTTTCCAGTTGAGTCAAAAATGCGGATGAGAGCAAGTGATAAGATGCGATATTCACACTCACTTCAATAAAAATGTGCTGTTTTTGCCATGCCACAATTTGTTTCAATGCTTCATTAATAACCCAGTCACCGATCCGGATCTCTAGTTCTGATCCCTCAATAATGGGCAGAAACTCAAGTGGTGGGATCAATCCTTTCTCGGGATGTAACCAACGAATCAGCGCTTCAGCACCAAATACGTCACCGGTCTTCATATTGATTTTTGGTTGGTAATACAAAACAAGTTCGTTATTTGATAAGGCTTGCTGTATCTCATCAAGTTGCAGGTGTTTTTTGATGGTCAGTTGATCGTGTTCAGGATTAAACAGATGGAAACGATTTTTTCCGGTTAATTTGGCTTGATACATCGAATAATCAGCGTGACGTAATAAAGTATCTAAATCGGCATCATCGCCTGGATATAGCGTTACGCCAATCGAGACACTGATATCAAATGTATGTCCTGCGATGATATAAGGCTGGGCCAGAAAATAATTGATCCGTTGCAGTATTTCGTGACAGTGATCAAATGACTTGATATCACCCAGTAACAGGACAAATTCATCGCCCCCTTGGCGTGACGCGGTATCTTCATTTCTGATATTGGCTTTGAGACGCTGGGCGACGGCAATGAGTAATTGATCGCCTACGTCATGGCCATAGCTATCATTGACGGGTTTGAAATTGTCCAAATCGAGAAAGCACACACCGAACATCGTGTTCGTTTGTTTACTGTGGGTAATGCTAGATTTAAAACGGTCAGCAAGCAGCGAGCGGTTGGGTAACTTGGTGAGCATGTCATAATGCGCCATCAATTCCAGTTTTTGTTGCTGTTGCTTAATCTCGGTGATATCAGAAAATAAACCCACGTAGTGTAACGTTTCATCATCGTCATTCGTGAGGGACGAAATAGAGAGTCGCGCCGCAAATAGTTCACCGTTTTTCTTTTTATTCCAGACTTCGCCATACCAGTGGCCTTGCTGAATAAGGGTTCGCCACATTTCAATAAAGAAAGCTGGACTCTGTTTGTCAGAAGACAGGATACTTGGTGTTTGACCTAATACTTCGTGACGATTGTAACCTGTAGTCCGAGTGAACGCTGGGTTGATATCAATAATTTTACCCGTCGCTTCCGTAATCATTAGCCCTTCATTGGTATCGCTAAATACACGGGAAGAAAGTTTGATTTTTTTATCTGACAGATTTCGTTCAATCGCTATCACACTGAGTTGCACTGCGAATTCGAGCAACTTGAAATCGTGTACTGTTGGCGTACTTGGCTTATGTTGATAAATTGCAAAGGTGCCAAGCAGTTGGTTGTTTGAACCGATAATAGGTTCAGACCAACAAGCGGCTAACTGAGCGCTGGCTGCTAATGCTTTAAAATTAGCCCAATAGGGATGAGTTTGAATATCCTCTACAACCACTCTTTTTTTACTGAACGCGGCGGAGCCACAGCTGCCGACGCCATCCCCAATTTCAATGCCATCAACGGCTTCATTGTAATCATCTGGAATGCGTGAAGATGAAAATCCGGTATTCAGATGCGTACCTTGTGCATTAGCCAGTAACACAGAACAAAGTGCCCCTGTTTGTTCTTGTTCGATAAAGTTAACGATATGCTCCAAAATTATTTTTAAGGGTTCGCCTTTTAATAATTTCTCTAATACGGCACTGCGCGCATTATCTCGTAGTTCTATTTGTTTGCGTTGCGATATATTTGTATGAACGCCAGTACACCAGATCGGTTTTTTATGTGCATCCCACTCTGTAAATTCACAGGAGGTGTGGATCCATAACCAGTTTCCATCTTTGTCTTTTCTTCTGTATTCAAGTTCAAATGGATTACCTGTTACCAAGGCTTTTTGATATAGACTGGACGTAGGTTTAAGATCATCAGGATGAATTTTTTCTAGCCATTTCGCCAAGGTTGTTTGAATATCGGCTGGCGTATACTCTGACAATTGTTCGTACTGGCCGCCAAATAAAATTTCACCGCTCTGCACGTTTAGCTCAAACCACACTTGACCTGCTGATGTTAGCGCTAAATTTAAGCGTTGTAAATTATCGCCCAGTTCCTTCGTTCGTGCCGTGACAATATTTTGAAGCGACGCTTGGCTATGCTTTATTCGCATGATTAGTAGGGCGAAAAAGGTAGCTAAAGTCGTAAATATTACGCCGAACAGAGACAGTACTGCAATTGAAACGTAGTGAGCCCAGGCATTGATGGGGGACACTTTTAACGCCCAAGTCACGTTTGCGATGTTGAGATTATTGACGACGGGGTTCGCTAATAATGGTTCTGGTGAGTGCGATAAAACTTGAATTTCGCCGGTGTCTGGATGCATGCGGGATAACTGATATGCGAACCCAGCCTCTACGAGTGCTGGTAGCTTTACGGTTTCGAGTACTTGTGGAAAACGCATTACAACAGTAACGAATCCCCAAAAATAGGCTTCACCGGTTGCGCTATTCAAATAGATAGGTAACCGTCCAACGGCTCCATACCCACCTTGGATTAAATTAAAAGGGCCTGCGAGGGTTAATTCCCCGCTATCTCTGGCCGAAAAAGCCTCTTTATTTCGACTTGGGGAAGTGAGTAAGTTATGTCCAATCGCTTTTTCATTCCCTGCTAACGGTGCGATATATTGGATAATACCGTCAGGAGCAAGTTGCAGTGATGCGATGCTTGGATAGAAAGGCAATATTTCCATTGCAAACTGAGTGAAGTCAGCCTTATCAAGGTGTTTATTTTGGACAAAGGCAGCAAGTGGGAATGTAGCAGACAATGCCTGATTGATATGGCTCTCAATGAGATTGACATAACTGCTCGATAAATTTTGAGCAGATAAGCGCTGTTGCTGATGCTTGTAACTATGGATGGCGTAAATCGTTATAACAGACAGTGCGATTGATACGATAAAAGTAAGTTGTATGACGAGTGATGTTTTTATTTCTTTCCACATTTTATGCTTCAAGGCGCGCGACGCCAGTCCTTGCTCTATGGTTACAGGGAATTATGCTCCTTTCCCTTTTGATTTACATGACAAGTTGTCGATTTTGTCGTGTGTATTGTCAAATTAATCAGTGACAACTAGCTATTAGTACCATGATGGCATTGAGGATTGTAGGGGGTATTCAATATAATTAGAGGTATATGAGTTGAATTTTTTAGCTTAAAACCGTCTTCTGCCATTTGTTCAACAGCTTAGGATTTGAATTAACTCTGTTTTATCATTGATAGAGTCGGAGGCCGCAGTAAGTGAGTTCGCACGATTGATTGAGTATAAAATGATTGTGATTGGACCGTTATTGCAGAATGTTGGAAGGAAGTGTGATTTGTGTCCATTTGGTTGGGGAGATTAACGCGCTAATATGAGTGCTGATCTTTGAAGGCGGTGAAGCATGTATGCAAATCGATACACACCTTAAGGCCTTCACTAAGATCATTAATGGGGACGTCGAGTTACGCTAACTCAGGCCCTAAACGTAGACGCGCTTCGTAGTCGTCGTAATAATCGTTCTCTGCTAATAACACCGTTAACCTGTCTAATGTGAACTCTTGGTTGCTCATGCCATTTTCTAAACGTTGTAAGCAATGACCAATAGCTGTTTGCTCGTCTTGCTCTAAATATTCACGGCAAAAATACAGTGGCGGTAGGCCATAAGCAAATGAGGTTAGTTGGGCAATGTGCATCGCATCGAGCGGTTGCGTTAATTGTGCGAGTGAAATGTTAGCAGTTGATTGGTTATCTTGACAGGTATTAGACATTGAAAGCGCTCGTATAAGAAAGACCTAAACAGTCTACAGTAAATCCATTTATTACTGTAGCGTATCTGTCGGTTTAGTCTGTTTGTGGCCTTTTCGATGTAAATCCATGGAGTAATACTTGCCATACTGCCTACACTAAGCACATTATTTTTCTTCTGGTGTTGGAATTAACATGATAAATCATCGAAAACCACTTTCCCGATAACCGCAAAGCCGAAATACCAGAGTGCAACCGCCACAGCGCCACCAAATAAGCAGCCTGGAGCCCTTGTGAAAAGCTATTTTAGTTATAGCTGTTTGAAGGTGTATTTAGCATGAAAGGTTGGTTTTATTGTGTTTTTGGCTTACGGGTAGGCTGAATTGGAACTCAATTTTAACATTACTGATATAATACTCAATAATGGTTAGTTTAACGCGTTAGAAATTGATCTCTGTTCGAAATTTTAATCTGTAATATGGTTTAATTGTGACATGTCGTAAAGTTTTCATCAATTTAGCCGATAAGAACTATGTCCTCCCATTTGTTGATAGAAGTATAACTATGAATCTGAAAACACAATCTTATTTACTTGCTGGTATCATACTGTCAGCACTTGTCACCATTACCGCAGTGGGACTTTGGACGCTAAAAGCATCAAGCTCGGCGGATAATAAATCCCGTGTGACTGAAATATTTCAAACCACGTATAATTTTATTAATGATATGGAAAAAATGGTTGCGAGTGGCGACATAGAAGAAGCCCAAGCCAAACAGATCGCGATTCAGGTACTGAGAAATAATATTTATAAAGACAATGAATATGTGTACGTTGCAGATGAAAACCTTATCTTTTTGGCAGCACCACTTGATCCACAACTACATGGCACTAGTTTTAATGATTTTAGAGACAGTAAAGGCCAGAGCGTCGGCCAGATCTTAATGAATGCGGTGAATCGCCAAACCTCTAAAATAGCAGAATACACTTGGACGCAGCGATTGGCTGATGGCTCGATTGAGGAAAAAAATTCAATCGCGAAAAAAACAGCACGCTGGGGTTGGGTTGTTGGTACCGGTATTGGCGAGAATGAAGTGAACGCACGTTTTTGGTCGAGTGCTAAATGGCAGTTCACTTTATGCTTTATTGTGGCGAGTTTGATTTTGGCGCTGTTAATTATAGCGATAAAACGCATGATCGCGATCATCGGTGGTGAGCCACAAGATGTGCTGTTTGCGATCCAATCGGTTGCCGATGGTAAAATTACCACTTCATTTAACGACTACGCGCCAAAAGACAGCATTTACGGTGCGGTGCAAACCATGAGTATGTCACTGGGCGAACTGGTTCAACACTTGAGCAAAGCTTTGAATGCGTTAAGCACAGAATTAAATGACGTTGATTCTCGTTCTAAATTGATTAGCCAATTGACTGACACACAACAGCAGTCTACAGCGATGATTGCGACAGCGATGACCGAAATGGCCTCGTCAGCCAATGGTGTTGCAGATTCTGCACAAGCAACGGCGCAGAATACCCTCGATGCCGATAAGCAAAGTGTCGATACGCATAACTTAATTAATAGCACAGTGAATAATATCCAAGGCCTTGCAGAGCAGCTTAATACAGCCAGTTCTGCGGTGTCGGCATTGGATGATGATGTAAATAACATTACCAAGATCTTAGATGTGATTGGTGATATTGCCGGGCAAACGAATTTACTTGCGCTAAATGCTGCCATTGAAGCTGCGCGTGCGGGTGAACAAGGTCGCGGCTTTGCGGTGGTTGCCGACGAAGTGAGAAACCTTGCTGGGCGAACACAAGACTGCACGAAACAAATTCAACAAATGGTGACGAACCTGCAAACCGGTTCTCGTAATGCGATTTCGACCATGGATATTTGTGCTGAAACCAGTGCTAGCACAGTGACTGAATCACAGCTCGCATCAGAAGCCTTGGCTCAAATTGTGACTGCGTTAGAAACTATTTCATCAATGAGCCATGAAATCGCGACGGCGGCGGAAGAGCAGAAGATTGTGGGTGAAGACATTGCCATGCAAGTGAATACGATTGAAGAAAGCAGCGGCAAGCTATCAACGACGGTTGCTAGTGGTGAGCAAAGCGCGCAAACATTAGTTAAACTAACGGGTGAGTTAGCCAGTTGGTTGAATAAATTCCAAGTGAGATAACCAATTTTTAAGTCGATAGGGGCGTGATATAACAGTTGATGATAACGCTGTTATAACGCCTCGTAAATTCGATGATCTCTTAAGCGGAATTGCTGCGGTGTTACGCCGAAGCGGTCTTTAAATGCTTTGATATAAGAGGAATCGTTTTGATAGCCCACCTGATGCGCTACGTTTTGTATTGAAAGGCCAGACTCTAGCAACGACAGTGAATGAATAAGGCGTAAATGTTGTCGCCACAAAGCAAACGAGGTATTGAACTCTTTCGCAAATAGTCGAGAAAGCGTTCGTTCCGACGCCCCGACGATTTCTCCCCATTTTGATAATGTTAAATCGAGTTCAGGCCTTGTTGTCAGACGCTCAAAGATCATTTTTATTCTTCTATCCTTCGGTATTAATAATTTAAATTTGAAGGATTCACTGGTATGCACTTGGTCATACAACACTTCAATTAAACGTAACGTATTGCCATGTGGTGTTACTCGTTCTGCTTGGCATTGCTGTTTAATCATCAAGATGAGTTCTTTGAAGAAAGGCGTCATCGACACTTGCTTCAGCCGCTGTCCATTATTCCGTTCATCAAATCTGCTATGTTCTGGATTGATATACAGACCAATAAACGTGGTGTCGGTTATGGCTATCGACTCATGCCTAACGCCTGCCGGAATAAAGATTGCCGTGGTATGGGGTACAAGGAACTGACATTGTTCTGCTTCTGTTTGTATCAGTCCTTGGATTGGAAATATTAGCTGATGCCAGGTGTGATGATGCAGTTTGTCTACAAAACCTTTATGCATCTCGATTGTTTTCACCAGCGCGAGGGCATGCTGATTCTGTTCTATTAATGTGTTCGCAGATAGCGCTTGGCGGTTTGGCATGGTTATGTGTCTCAATGGCCTTATTCAGTCATTATGGGGTGAGTGTAACATAAAGCCAATAGTCAGAATCACTATAGGGGAAATATGAGAATCCATTTTATTGAGCATGAATCTTACGAAGGGCCTGGATATTTTACAGAATGGGCGCACCTAAATAACTATCAAGTCAGTTTCACTCGCGTTTACTTAAATGAGGCGTTGGTTTATGAAAATGAAACATTCGATGTACTTGTTATATTGGGTGGGCCGCAGAACCCTCGCACTCGTCAAGAGGAGTGTCCGCACTTTGATAGTCTTGGTGAGCAAGTATTTATTAAACAGGCCATAGCAAATAATAAAGCTGTTATTGGGGTTTGCTTAGGGGCGCAGTTGATTGGTGAGGCTTTGGGGGCAACGTATCAAGCAAGTCCTGACCAAGAGATTGGTTATTTTCCGATTGCGCTGACAGAGCATGGGCACAGCGATTCCAAATTAGCAGCATTTGATTTAGCTGAGGTGGTGGGTCATTGGCATAATGACATGCCGGGATTGGCAAGTGACAGTGTGGTATTGGCGGTGAGTAAAGGGTGTCCACGACAAATCGTGCGATATTCAACGTTAGTTTATGGCTTTCAGTGTCACCTTGAGTTTATAAGTGAACAGTTGGCTCCTTTGATTGAACATGATCAGCAAGCGTTTAATACCGACTCAAGAGGGAAGTATATTCAAGCTCCGAATTCGATCCTTAAACATTCGACAACACGGATGAATCATTTATTGGCTGGTTTTCTGGATGAATTAGTGCAGGCTTATCGTGATTGTTGATTGTTGATTGTTGATTGTTGATTGTTGATTGTCTGGATATGTAGTGTACCTAGCCACTATTTTATCGCTAAGCTCGAGCGATGCAGGCTCGAGCTTTTACAGCGTTATTTAATTATTATAAAAAGTGAAGTTGATAACTGTTATAAATTTCCATTGATGCGTAGGAGACGAAAATAACGCCTGCTACTTTTTCAACTGGTTGCACAATTTTACTTACATAGGGCTTCATGCTTTCAATGGTTAACATGATAGCGATGAAGCAAAGCCAAGAAAAACAGATGGCTGTGATGACGACACCGTATCCGACCTGAAGGAAGATGGGGGTATTGGGGTCGACCACCTGACTAAAAATACTGATAAAGAACAGCGTGGCTTTAGGGTTTAGTAGGTTATTAATAAAACCTTGTTTCCAAAATGCAGAACGTTGAATGTTATCTATTTTTGTTGCCAGAGGTTGTGCTGTCGACGTTAATGATTTCCAGCCGAGCCAGAATAGATAGGTTGCCCCGAGTAGTCTTATTACCTCAAATATAAATTCAGATTGCGTGGCCACAAATTGGACGGCGACAATCGAATAAAATATATGTACCCAAATTGCAGTGGCAATACCAAACGCAGTTAAAAAGCCCGCCCGTCTTGATACTCCAACCGTATTCTTAACGACCACCACAAAGTCTGGGCCTGGGGTGATGACAGTGATTAAGGTAATAATCACTAGGGCATAAAATTCATGGCTAAACATCAACGTTCCTTATTATTTTAACATTTCCAATAATCTGTGGTCATTCACAAAGTAGAGTTATATGTTACATAAGTGTGTTGAAATTAAACTGCTATGTACTTTACAATAACGATTCAAAATAGAGGTTTTTTTCGTTTAATGGAGTAAATGTGAAAAAAAACACTAATACAATGCTGGATAGTACCGATTTAACTATCCTTGATCATTTACAACGCGATTGCCGAATTAAGATTAATGAGTTAGGACCGCGTGTTAATTTAAGCGAAACCCCCTGCTGGAGACGTTGGAAGCGACTTGAGAAGGAAGGGATAGTGACGAGTTATACGGCGGTTTTAGATCGTAAAAAGCTGGGCTTTAATGTGATTGGCTTTAGTCTGGTTTCTTTAAATAATCATGACCCCGAAGAGACTGATAAATTTGAGCAGATTATTCGAGACTTTGATTGGGTGCTGATGTGTTTTTGTATTGCGGGCAGTGCGGATTTTATTCTGCAAATTGTCGCGAGAGACCTCGACGAATACTATGACAAGATTTCTGAAATACGCCGTATCAAAGTGGTTGATTCAATTCAATCGAATATTGCGGTAAAAGAAATTAAGAGCTCGACCAAATTGCCGCTGTTCTGATAATAACGTGAGTGATATGCACTCGGAAAGTAAGGGCTCTTACCAAAATCAGAGCACTCACTAAAATCGTGCCCTGATTTGGTTTACTTACTTAAGTGTTATTTGTGACAATGCTTTAAATAAAACTTGTTTGTCTGCATCACTCAAATAGCGAGAATCTAGCGCCACTTTAAACGCGTCCCAATCTTGTGCTGTTAACTCACCACCGTCATTTAAATATAAAGCTAATTCGGTGTTGATCTGCTTCCCAAGCTTGATGAGCGCAGGTCGAATGACTGTTTGTAGATCTCGAGGTGTTTTGCTGGTGGCTTGGCTTAATAAATCAGCACGGTATCTATATTGAATCGCCTTTGCTGCTGAGATTTGAGCTTCGAAAAAGCCAACCACGCTTTGTTTGTTTAAACCCACTTTCTCTGCCGACTGGCTTGCTTTGTTTATGACAACTTGTTCGCGCCCGATGTCTTCAATTGGTTTATTATTATTTGCTTTATACAAGGCCACATCTTCCATGTAGCTCAAGCGTAGGTTCAGAGTAGAGAAAAGTTCTGAAGGTGTTGGGGCTGCGAGGGCGCTGAATGACAGTAGCGTGATCACAAGTAGTGTTATTTTTTTTAGCATTCGAGACTCTTAGTTTGTTGATAACTATAAATTATTTTATATATAATCTGAATATTTTCAAGCACCAATATCCAGACTATTAGCGATTTAAAAATTTTTCTCGAAGTAAGCTGATCATGGTTCTGGTTTTTTCCGGTAAAAATTGTCGCGAAGAATACACTAGGGTCATCACAATTTCGGACTGATAAATATCAGGTAAAATATGAATCAATTCCCCCTGTTTAAGCTGTTGTTGTACTAAAATCATCGGGAGTAACGCGATACCATGCCCTGATTGCGCCAGCCGGTTAATTAATCCCAAATCCTCTGAAATTAAGCGTATATTCAACCCCTCTGGTAGTATGCTGGAATCATAGTGACTGGTTAAAATGGCATGTTCAAACAGATCATTAAGACTGTGCGGCATCGCATGACTTTGCAGGTAATGTGGTGAGCAAAACAGTCCCTTTTTAGACGGAAAAAAGACTTGTTGCACGTAATCTTCATTAATGATGTCGACGACATCGGGCAACAATTGCAGGTCTATATTTTCTCGTTTCAAATCGACACTCTCGTGACGGTGAATAATGTCTAAGGTGATTTCTGGAAACTGTCGGGCATAGTCATCTAACAATTCTGCAAACAGGGTGGAGGCAATGAATGCGGCTGGTACAGCAATGCGTAATATCCCTTGCAGGCTTTGCTGTTGGTTTTTAAGTAACGAAATGGCTTGGTTTACATCGCTTAATGGCTGATGAATGTGTTGATACAGCAAACGTCCATGCTCGGTCAATTCTATCTGACGGGTGGTACGAATAAGTAGCTGGGATCCAACTGCTTTTTCTAATTCTTGTAATCGTCTGCTCACTTTGGAACGCTGTAATCCATGGGCTTGTGCTGCAGCGCTGATACCGCCATGCCTGACGGTTAATATGAATAAGTACAAATCATCCATTGATGCTTTCATTGCTATTTTCATCAATTGTCCTATTTATGAGACGCAAGTGTAATATTAATCATTGTATTTAATCAAATGGAATATTTCTATAATACCTACAGTTTTATTTTAATCGGAAATTTATATGCCTCATACACAGTCCACTTTTCGTCGTTGGATGCGCAGCCTTATTGTCTTGTTCATCGCTTTAATGGCTTACATTATTGTGGCCGATAGATATGCGCCGCTGACAACCGAGAGCCGGGTGTATGGTTATGTGGTGCAACTCGCGCCCGAAGTGTCAGGGCCTATCACAGCTGTCGCGATTGGTAATAACCAGCACGTTGAGAAAGGACAACTGTTGTTTACAATTAATAATAGTAAATACACCATTGCGGTTAACAAGGCGAAAGTGGCGTTACAGCAAGCGTATGAGCAAGAAAAGTCGCTGTATGCTCAGGTCGAAGCTGCAATCGCGAACACGGAAAGCAGTCACGCTAATTATAATAATGCGACTGCGGAGTATCAGCGTATCAGCAAGTTGGCTAAAAAGAATTTAGTCTCTACCTCTATGCGCGATAGTGCGTATGCCAATTATCAAGCCGCGCGTTCGACGCTGCATGCCTATAAGCAACAAACACTTGCCATTAAAGCCAAGTTGGGAAAGCGTGGCGGGGATAGTTCGCTGGTGATGGCGGCTAAAAATAACCTTGATCAAGCAGAGTTAGATTTGTCCCATACTCAAATTTTTGCGCCGAACAAAGGGGTTATCACTAATTTGCAACTTGAAGTGGGTGCGATGGCAACGGCTAATCAGCCTATGCTTACTTTTATTCCGACAGATTCGTTATGGGTTTCCGCCGATTTTAGAGAAAAAGCCACTACGCTTATCAGTAAAACATCCGCTGCCTATGTCACCTATGATGCGCTGCCGGGACAAGTCTTTAACTTTACTGTCGCCAATCGTGACTTTGGTGTGGCGTCTGCGCAGCAAACCGCGAGTGGTCAATTAACCTCGGTTGAAGTCAGTAATCGTTGGGTGCGTGATGCTCAGCGCATAAGGGTGAATCTAGCCAGTGAACAGGCTATCCCGAGTCAACTTTTTGTGGGTTCTCGTGCGACGGTTGTACTTTACCCTGTTGATAATGTCTGGTGGCAAACCTTGGCAAGTATGCAAATCAAGCTTGCTGGTCTACTGCACTATATTTATTAAGTTCACAAGAGTTTATTAAGTTCACAAGGGCTTATTAAGGTTACCTGGGTTTATTAAGTCTATTTGCTGCTATTGAGTTTATTGGGGAGAGTATAATGAGAGCGATGCGAATTTGGTTTGCTTGTGTGTTTGGCTTGGGGTTAAGCATGGTGTTTGGGTGGTCGTATGGATTTTTTGCTGTGTTATTACCGACGTTTATTATCGCCCGTGCTGATGACTGGAATTTCAATTTAGTAAACCAAATGGTCTTCGGTATTATTTGGGTGACGCTGGAAGTTAATTTTATTTCAGGATTCTTTCAACCTTCCCCTTTTTTGATGACTGTTGCTGTGGCGATGTTATTTCTCAGTAAATGTATTGCCATGACTAAACCAAGCGGTTACCTGTTTGGATTTTCGGGTTTGCTGGTGGGTTCTATTATGCTTAACTTTATCAGTTATGCGAGCTTTGATATTGAAGAATTTACCCTAACACTGTGGGTGAGTGCATTGGCTATCTATCCTATTTGTGCACTGGCGTATTATCTATTTCCTGAACCTGTACGTACTGAAAAGGAAGGTAAGCAACAGCTGAGTCATAGTGTCGTTCAGCACGATCATATTGCTTTGTTACGACAAACAGCAATGGGTTGGATTATCTCTATGTTGGCGTTTCTCATCTTTCAGTTTGGCGATCTGAGCGACTCTTTATCTGCGCAGGCCTCTATTTTCATTGTGCTCACACCAATGACCTTTATCGGTTCAATGGCGGCCGCTAAAATTCGCATCATCGGGACATTATTGGGCTGTGTGGCGGGAATATCCATCCAATTAGGTTTATCAAGTTGGGCTAATAATGGGCTGTTATTCTTATTGGCTTATGCGATCGCGGCGGGTGTATTTGCCCGGTTATTGTCATTAGGTGGGGTTAAGTCGGGTCTTGGTTTTTCGGCGCTTGCCGCGTTATCAGTGCCTCTCACCACCGCTTTTCAGCCGGGACAGCAAGATGCTTTCTTTTCTATTCTCTATCGTTTCAGCTCGATTACCTTTGCCGTGATCTTGACGTCGATTGCGATATGGCTCACCCATCATTTTTTAGTTCGCGTGATTAAAACGCCACATGAATATGATTGAGTTTTATAGCTGCGTTGGCTGAGTTATGTCGGCGTGACAATTAAGCACTTGTTACTCGCCTTGTCATATTTGTGCTTATATTAAGCATGTAATACGAATGCTTTCTTATAGTCTATTCATTTGATGGTATTAATTGTTTTATAAATATGCCGTTAATATTATGTATCGATTAAATATCATATAAATGCAATTTAAACATTGCGTTGTTTGCTTTGTTAGAGGGATAATCTGGGGAAGGTTAATGGTTGATTTAATGTCGTTTAATTGATTTTATATCGATTATGTTTATTTCATTTTAACCACTTGAGTTATGACTATAAAGGCTCTGTTACTTTTCGCCGAATCAAAGAATATAGGTACTATATGCTAGACATTGTAATCATTGAGGATGATCTTCAGTTACGAGAGATGTTGTGTTACTTTCTTTCTGAAATAGAGGGTTATGATATCGACTGTCTTGATACTGGTGATGGTGCTGTAGAATTCATAATTGAAAAACAACCCAAACTTGTACTCCTAGATATACAGCTTCCACATACTTCAGGGTTAAGCGTGCTCAAAACGTTAAAAGAGCTGAAATTTGAAGCGCCAATACTAATGATGACCGCTAACGATACAGAGTTAACAGAAACAAACTCTCTGCTTTTAGGCGCCAGTGATTACGTCACTAAGCCGATTAGAACGAAAGTGTTAAGTGAAAGAATCAAGCGCCAACTAGACCTATATTTGCTTGAAAAGCAAGTTGACGTACAACAAGAAGAAAATTTAAGCCGTGATCAGTTTTATCTAAGTGCCCAGCATTCGAGTGTGTTTTACAATCAAATTCAGATTAAACTCATTCCCTCGGAATATGAATTATTAGAAATATTGT
>Ga0105355_10002085_pt1 | contig 18249 bp, 12 predicted proteins | sample GOMGulsemesocosm_2_FD_83508 | JGI IMG/M metagenome (GOLD analysis project Ga0105355, IMG submission 83508) | Methane-oxidizing microbial communities from mesocosms in the Gulf of Mexico - GOM9C Gulf of Mexico | ecosystem: Environmental > Aquatic > Marine > Cold seeps | place: Gulf of Mexico... | reverse complement strand
TTATGTGCCCAAACTCAAGTAATTCAAAGTGTGCATATTTATCTAAAGAATCCGCAAGGTTACTATCAGACGTTCCTTCAAACTTTAATGAATTGCTTGCCATTATAATTACATTCTTATAATTATTTTTCTCTAGTTCCTTTATAAAAGAACTTCTAGAAAGCGGATCAATTTTATTCAAATCATCTACTAAAATAACTATTTCATTTCTATCTAGTTCTTGAAATTTTGCTAATATAGAATCATTTGATTTATATTGTTTTTTAAAAGATCTTTGAATAATTTTAGCAGTATCTTTAATATCTTTTTTGTCTATTTCATTACCATTTAATATAATTGGAACATTACTTTTATCTTTAAACATTATTTGTAGTTTTTTTAATAAAGTGGTTCTTCCTGAATTATCAGCTCCATATATGATTTTTAGTTTGTCATCTGTTAATTTAAGAAAATTTTCAGAGGATATTTCCTTGGTAATTGCCTTACTGTTACTAATAATTTTTACATCAGGATATATAAATATATCATCTAAAGTGAGGTTATCCTTCGAAGAATGGTCAATTTTCAGTCCTAAACTATGTACTTTTAATTCATATTTATCTTTAAATTTAAAAGGGGAAGGATTAGTTGAAGGGAGAGTACTCTTAATTTCTGTACTTTTAATATATAGTTCACCATTCCAATTAAAATTAAATAATTTATGGTTTTTTGTTTCAGTATCTATTTTTAAAAGGTTGAATTTACTTTCATTCTTATTACCACTATCTTGAAGAGTTCCCCCTTCAATATGAATAACTTTTTTACTAGTTTCTAAGTTTTTTATCTTATGGGATTCCGAAGTGTGTTCATGACCGTTCAAAATAATACTTGAAGTTTCACACAATAATGTTTTAAATTTTCTTATGCTTTTGTAATTTAGCCAATGAAAAGGATGATGTAACATTGAGATTGTTATTGCTGAATTTGATTCTTCAATTAATTTTGTATCTATACAGTGAATTGGAAATACAATTTCTGATTGTTCCTCTTTTCTTTGAGAAATCCAAGACAGATTATAACTATTAAAGGATATTTCTTCATTGCCAATGTTAAATTTATAAACTTTAATTAAATCATTAGACATAGAAATATTTAAGTATTTTTGGGAATCAAATTTAGATAAAAATTCAAAATATTCAGACTGTACATTTGCAGTATCTTGTACTACACTGTATGGTACACTATCAAAATTATTTTTGATATTATCTATGTTATAATTTCTTTTTTCATTATCAATACTAAAATCGCAATCATGATTACCTGGACAAAAAATAAATTGAATATCTATTTTTTTATATGCTATTATTTTTTCCTCTAAATTTTTAAAAAAATTTTCAGCGATTATATATTCTGCTTTTGTACCTGAATATGCAATATCACCTGTAACTGTAATATATAAAGACTCGCAATCTAATATTTCATTGCTTATCGCTTTGCTTATACAATCTTGTTTTACTAAAATCGAATTATTATTTATTGTTAGATGAATATCACTTAAATGTAAAATACCTATTTTCATCAAGTTCCTTTTGTAAAAGTTGCAGTAATTGTACCATAAAAATATCTTATCAAACTGATTAATTACACTATATTTAAACTATATATAGAATAGTCATGCGAATCATAGAAACTCTATAAAATGATCATAAATACCATTTTTTTGACATATATAACATGCTTTTTTAATTGAGAATTACTTTAGTATGTGAGTTCAGAAGAATATAGTCTTGATTGTTCAGCTATTAATATTAATTCACCTGAATATTCTATTGCTAGTAGATGCTAATTTACAAATGGCTGTTATACACCCTTATTTCGTATAGTGAATCTTAGGTTTTTACGCATCCTAATTTTTAATTAAGTTTTTTTTAATGAATATGACATCTTTAGCGCTACAAGATGTCATTAATAATTACTGTTTAAATTTGATAATCAACTACAATTTCTTTTATTTGAATATCATAATCTTTGATTAAATCTATATCTTTAATAAGATTACTTTTTCTCTTTTTATTTTTAGGAATAAACTTATTTAGCTTAGGGTATTTTTTTAATAAAGTATCAATTCTTAGGTTTATAAGTTTTCTTGTTTTTAAATTAAGTTCTTTATCATAGGATTTAATTTGGAGTACTCTTTGAAAGACAGAGTTTACAATACTTTCCTTTTTTTCATTATGAATATATTTATCAGTTAACTTATCAAATAAAAAAGTAAACACTGATATTAAATTAAGTATTACTTGGAAATTTTTTTTATACTTTAACGTTAAGATTGATGACCAAAATAATTCAAAATCACGTTCTGATTTGATTAGGTCATTTTCAATTGCGTATACATATAAACTTATTAAATCATCAAATATATATTTTTGTAATGACTCATGCTTGTAAATAGATGATTTCCCATCTATATTCAATAAGTAAGCGTAGTCATTTAAATAAGAGCTATAGTACTTAACATTTTTTATTACATATCGATCAATATTATATCTTTGAACCTTTAAAGATTTGTAAACTTCTAAAATTTTACCATCCCATTTAGAATAATCATAATGTCCTTTTTCACCAAGTGTTATGAATAAACTATGATTAAATCTACAATGATACAAAAAGTCTTTTTGATTGTTTTCAATTGCAATATCTGAAATTTTATGTAGTTCATCAATAAAAACACTATTAAAATCACTCAGAGTTGTATAATCATTTTTATAGTTAAGGCTATCCTCTTCAGTTAATTCAAATTTTTTTAAATTTAACAATATATTTGATGAATTAAAATATATCACATCATAGATTGATTTTGATATTTCTTCATTTTTATTTTTCAATGATAATTTTAAATATGAGAATAGTACTCGGTATATTAAACTGTAATTCATGTAATTCTTTGAATCCACTTTATATATAATCATTTCTTTAATTGCAATCAAAAAGTTTTTTTTGATTGAATCATTTGATACAACTATATTTTCAACAATTAAAATAAAAAAGTTATAGAATTTATTGTTCTTTTGGGTTCGATAGAATCTATCTTTGTCATTTATTTGCGAAATATTTATATTTACCCAACAAAATAAGTAAAAAAATAAAGAGTGACTGGTTGGTGTATCATTATTGCTTATTACCCTGTTGGTTATAGTTAATATACTGTCAATATTTCTTTCTTTTGTTTGAATAATATTATTTTTATAGCTATTAAAATCATCATATTTTACATCCTTAAAAAGTTTTTCCATTAAATTGTGAGTTTCAATAAAAAAATAAGTATAGAAAAATAATCCTAAGGTAGATGAATATGATAAAATTAATAATGCCGGTACGAATTTTTGCTCTGTTTGGCTCAAGTTTAAAAAGTAAAAACTACATATATATATTAAACTTGGAAAAAATGTAATGATAAGTAGTATTGGGGATTTTAATATTTTATACAATAGATAAGAAGATCCATATTTAGTATAGTTTAGCTGCACTATTATAAAAAGACTTGCTATGTTTAAAATTGCAATATTAGAAATTGTAATAAATACATTTACAGAGTAACCTTTAAAACTTTCGGACTCTATGTTAATATTATTTAACCAAAGAAATAGACTATATACAGCAAAAAATATTATAATTGGTGCATAATATTTAATTAAATGAGAAATATCAAATTCGAATAATTTTTTAATTTTAAATTGTTTATATTCATATATTATTGTTAAAACTATTATTAAGGTCAATATCATTTTTGAAAAAAGGTTTAATTCTAATGGATAAAGTATTCCCGTGAAAGTTAGTATTAAAATACTTGCAAAAGAGGTAGGTAGTTGTTTTATTTTTCTTAGTATCATATTTGGAGTAAATTTTTTATCTTTACAAAAAGAATTTTCCTCTCTAATTACCTTGCTTTTCAAAACATAGAAAACTAATATTAAATAAAGAAAAAATAAATATGAAAAAAAATTAGTATTTAATATAAACATAAATATTGACAAACTTAAGATAGCTAAAATAGATAGAAACCTAATAATTTTGTTAGTATAAATTCTTACTGTGTCTATGTTAAAAAAGAAAAATAAAAGATGGAAATTCATTAAGATAAAAAAGTCTATATATGTTGTATTGTAAGAGTATATAAAAAATGAAAAAATATATTTTATTAATAAATAAGAACTATAAAAGGGTAAAATCTTTTTTGAGTGAATTGTATTATAAGAAATAATCAATGTTTCAAAAAGGGTTATATGTATTAGAATAAGAAAAAAGTTATGCGCTTCTAAATATGTACATAATAAGCCTAATTGAGCAAAACCTAATAACACATAGATTACTTTTGATAAGTTATCATAAAGTGATTTAGATTGTTTAAAAACTATATTCGAAATAGATATCATATTATATTATACATATATTATTCTTCACAAAAGATATAAAAAACTCATTTTCATTATTTATTCATAGAATTAATCCTTCAAGATTTGATTATCTATTAAATGAAACTCAAGACCGATTTTGTCAGATGAATTAATTTTTTAATGATTTAAGCTAGTATAGTTCGAGTTAGTTACAATAACAACCTATAGAGTTAGAAACTCTCTAAGTTTCAAACTAAATTGTTGAACTATTACATAAGTTTAATAACTATCGGCTACTGACACAAAGCTCTGAAAACTCCTCTTAAACTCTATGGAGCTATCAGCTTTTCTTTATCGTCAAGAAGTTCTAAATTTATTTTTTGTAGCCTCCCGAGATAGCTTTTTTAGTATCAGATTGCTCATACGGTCTATCATTCTACTTGTGTCGTTATCTGAATAGTTCATTGATTTATTTTTTTTTGAATTGTTTTCTTTTTGAGATATTTTTATATTATTTACTATAACTAACCAGCCCATAAATTCATCGGTTATAAGTTTTAGCTCTTGTCTTAAAGAATTATTCTTATGGTTAAATCCTTTTTTTCTATTTTCAACAATAGTATTAGAAATCTAAACCCTCTTCATTTACTTCATCTCTGTTTGAAGAGCAATGCTCTTTACAAATTCAAATCCAGTAGCAAAATGAGGGCATTTCAGTATTAAGTAAGATTGAGGACATATTAATTGAAATTAATGAAACAAAAAAGACTATCCACGAGATAAATATTGAGCAAACAATTAAACAAATATAAGTCTAGATTGATTTAGACTTATATTCTAAATGAATTCTTTAAATACTTAAAGAAATTATTACATAGCAATAAAGGATATATTTTAAATATTTAATTATACTTTTTATTTTTTTTAACAAAACTGCGGAAAAACAACAAGTTTATACGCAATGTTAAATATCTTAAAAGCTTTGAATAAAAAAATAATTACAATAGAAGATCCGGTTGAATATCGATTGGATTATATTCAACAAGTAGAAGTAAATGAAAAAATTAATTTAACTTATCATGAAATTTTAAAAAATATTTTAAGGCAAGACCCAGATATAATTTTAATAGGAGAAATACGTGATGAAGAAGCTTTAAATATTGCAATGCAATCATCGTTAACAGGACATCTTGTTTTGGCCACTCTTCATACGAACAATGCCTGTGATACAATTAACCGATTAAAAGACTTAAAAGCACCTGCGTATCTATTGTCAAATACCTTAAAAACAATTATTTCTCAACGTTTAGTACTTAAAAAATGTGAACTTTGTTTTAACAAGGGCTGTGCTGCTTGTAATTATACAAAGTATAAAAACAGAGAAGTTATTTCTGAGATTTTATACATTAATGAAGAAATTGCTGCTTTTTTGTTAAACAATAAAGACAGTTCTTTTATTAAACAATATCTTCATGAAAAAGGTTTTACTTTTATGGAAGAAGATGCAAAAAACAAAATTAAAAATAATAGAACATCTCTTGAAGAAGTAAATAATGTACTGAATCAAAAATTATGAAAAAATATAAAATTTATTATCAAGAAAACAAACAATTATTAAATAAAGTAATTTATTCAAGTGATATAAGTAATGAAAGTATGCCATCAAATACAATTAAAGTTATGGTTTTAAGTAAAAAAAAGAATACGTTTATCTCAATGAAACGTATATTATTATTCGTTTCAAAACTATCTCGAGTTTTACAAGTAAATATCGCTTTAGTAAGTGCCATAAATATTTTAAAAAAAAGTGAAAAGGACATTCTTTTGAAAGAACTTTTAGAAGAACTTTCTTTTTGCCTTAAAAAAGGAAATACTATGAATATTGCTTTAGAGGAATATTCCTTTTCCCATAAAACACTGATTTTACATTATTTTAAAATGGCTTCAAATAAAGGAGATGCAAAACGTATTATTAAAGCGCTCTTTCGCCTTTTAAAAAATATAAACAAACTTAATGAAACTTTTTTATCCACACTTAGGTATCCCCTTATTCTGATATTTGCTACGTGCATGTGTTTTATAAGTATTTTTATTTTTGTTGTACCTAATTTAGAAGCTGTTTTTTCAGGAAAAGAAAACCTACCTATTTTTACAAGAAGTCTGTTTTTTTTCAATGAATTTTTTAAAGACTATCTTTTATTTATACTTTTTTTTATTTTTATTTCTCTTTTTACTTTTTATTATTCTTTTAAACAATATGCTTTATTTAGGTATTTTATTGATAGAATTTTGTGTAGGCATATTCCTATTTTAAAAGAACTTATCTATATTAAAAACATGTATGTTTTCTTCTCTTCTGTGCGAACCTTGATAAAATTAAATTATGAAGTAAACGTAGCAATCAATTCTTCTCTTGTTTTAATAAATAATAAATATTTATTGGCTAAAATGTCTTTTATTAATACGGATCTGCAAAACGGCTTAAGTATTGAAGAAGCATTTAGAAAAACAAATGTTTTTGATGAGACAAGTTTATCTTTGCTTGATTTAGGACAAAGAAGCAATAACATTGATTTAATAATGAATGATCTTGTAAAGAAATATAAAAAAGATTTTAAAAAAATAGTGAATACTATCTCTGTTTTAATAGAGCCTCTTTTTTTCTTTATTATTTCACTCTTAATTATATGGATAGTACTTGCAGTATTTCAACCCATTTGGAGTATTAGTGAGTTTATGAATTAAAAGGCTAAAATTTGAGTGAAAAATTATTTGAAGATTCTATAAAGAATATATTAGGGCATATTGGTGAGGATGAAAATCGTGAAGGTTTAAAAGATACACCTTCAAGAGTTAGAAAAGCATATGATTTTATGTTTTCTGGTTATAAAGAAAACCCAGAAGAAATTATAAAAAAAGCTTTGTTTTCTTCTACAAATGATGAAATGGTAGTGGTAAAAGATATTGAGTTTTATTCTTTTTGTGAACACCATATGTTACCAATTATTGGAAAAGCACATGTGGCTTATATTCCTAATGGTAAAGTAATTGGATTATCTAAGATTCCAAGAGTTGTTGATGTGTTTGCAAGAAGATTACAAATACAAGAGCAATTAACAGAAGAGATTTGTGATGCGTTAAATGAACACTTGAAACCAAAAGGTGTTGCTGTTATTATTGATGCAAGACATATGTGTATGGAAATGAGAGGGGTTCAAAAAATTTGTTCAACTACTGTTACTTCTGCACTAAGAGGTTTGTTTAAAAGAGAAAAAACTACAAAAGATGAATTTTTATCTATTGTATCCTCTTCTTTTTCTAAATAAAACTAAGTCATTCTTTTAAAGAAGAATGACTTTTGCTAACATTAAAAAAGAGAAAAATCCCACAATATCTGTAACTGTTGTTAATAAAACGGTACTTCCTAAAGCAGGATCAATATCAAAACGTTTTAATAATAAAGGAATAGATGCTCCGAAAAAACCAGCAGAAAATAAATTTATAATCATAGAGAGTCCAATTACAAGACCTAATAGAGCAGTATCAAACCAAAAATAAGCAATAACACCCATTAAAATTGCAAATATAAAACCATTTAACAATGAAATAAGAACTTCTTTTTGTACGGCTTCTTTTGCATTTTCTAAATCTATATCCCCAAGTGCTAGTTGCCTTACCATTACAGTTAAGGTTTGTGTTCCAGCATTTCCACCCATGGAAGCTACAATTGGCATTAAAATAGCAAGGGCTACATAGGCTCTTAGAGTTTCTTCAAAATAACCAATAACTAAAGATGCCAAAATAGCAGTTCCAAGATTTAAACATAACCAAATAGCTCTTTTTTGAGCTGTTTCGCTTATTTTATCTTCATGTTCATAATCTTCATTAACCCCTGCTAATTGGTACATTTGTTCTGTGGCATTTTCTTCAATTACATCAATTATATCATCCGAAGTTATTCTTCCTATTAGCATGCCTTGGTAACCTACTACTGCAACAACAGATAAATCGTATTGTTCAAAATCTTTAGTTACTTCATCAATATGTTCATCATCACTTACTTTAAAAGGTTTGAACTTATTTTCTTCATGCTGATTAATTAAATCTTCATATTTTGTATCAAAATCATAAATTATTAAATCTTCTAAAAGAATAGTTGCAATAAGAATCTTGTCATCATTTACAATAAATACTTGATGAATGTTTTCCAGTTCATTTTCTTCTTTTGCTTTTTTTAATACAGCAATTGAATCGCCAATAGTATCTTTTATGTTTGCAGAAAATAATTCTGTTTGCATATAAGAACCGGCTTCATCTTCATCATAACGTTTTAGCCAAGAAATTTCTTCTTGATCTTCTTCTTCAAGACCTTCAAAAATTTCTTTTGCTTTTTCTTCATCTATTTCTTCAAGTTCTTGAATAATATCAGTTTGATCATCTGATTCAAGTTCATCCACTGCATGGGTTAATTGTTGTGAACTTAATTCTTCATAGGCTTTTTCTCTTAAACCATCCGGTAGTTCAAGTAAAACATCCCCTAAAATTTCATCGGGTATATTAATTAATACATGAACGAAGTCTTTTTCAGATTTGTGCTCAATCTTTTTTAAGGAGTTTGCAATGTCACTTGGATGCAGTTCTTCTATTTTTTGTAGAAGTTTACTTGGGTTTTTTATAATTAGATCGGATGACATTTGTTCTCCTACATTGATAAAATAGTTTTTGCTTCAATTGTTTTTAGATTAAGTGCTTTTGAATCTGAGTGTTCAATGCTGCGTAATAATTCTTTTGACAAAACTTTAGTCTGTGCTAAAAATCTTCTTTTTGCTTTTCCTCTTAGTTTTGTTTTTGTAATTCGTACTACTTTTAGAGGATTAACTGCACGCCTATTTTTATACAAACCAAAGTGTAAATGAGGTCCAGTACTTCTTCCCGTACTTCCTACATAACCTATTAGTGTTCCTTGTCTTACTCTTGAGCCTTTTCTCAAACCGCCCTTAAAACTTTTCATATGTGCGTATAATGTTTTGTATCCGTTCTTATGAGCAATTTCGATGACTTTACCATAGCCGCCTTTTCGTCCTCTAAATACGATTTTACCAGCAGCAGAAGCGTAAATATTTCTACCTCTTGGAGCTGCGAAATCCGTCCCTAAATGGGCTCTGTAACGTTTTAAAATAGGATGCCATCTTTTTCTTGTAAACTGAGAAGATATTCGTTTATAACGTAAGGGTATTTTAAAAAAATAAGAGGTCAGACTTTTTGCTTTATCATTATAATATTTCCCATCATCATTATTTTTAAAAATAAAAAACTTTCTTTTATGTACTTCAACCAATGCTGCTAATAAAGTAGGGGTTCCAAAATACTTGCCTTCTCTTATTTTTTGTTTGTATTTTAAAACAAGATTATCACCTTTTTGAATGCCTCTGAAATTAACACTTTTTTGATAGGCTCTAATAAATTCATTTGCCAGTAATTTATTATTTGTTGTATCCAAAATATCTTGGTAGGGTGAGTATTTAATTTTAATTGCTATGGTTTGTTCTATTTCATCGTATGAAATAGGAGAAAACTTTAAAGAATACTTTTTATCAATATATGTAATATGTATTTGTAGTTCTTCAGAAACTGGTATTAGGATTTGTTTGATCTGTTTTTGTTCATCGTACATGATTTGATAATCAATGCCTGCTGTAATCTCAGATAATAACTCTTGATCTTGTGCATCTTTATCAAAATATAATGTATGAGGAATGTCATTTTTTTCTAAAAAGTTTAAAAAACTATCGCCTTTTGGCCACTGTAGGGTTTGTACTTCGTTCGCAGATAAAGTACTTATAAATAATAATATGTAAATAATAGTTTCAAATCATCTCTTTGTGCTTAAGTGGGCACATTATAACAAATCAATTATAAAAACAAGAGCAGAGCCGCTTTTATTTGTTAAAACTTTTTTTAACTCTTTCTTGGATATAATCGCAATCTATATCAAAATAAGCTCAAAAAATAAATTATTTTCTTGATTTTATTTTGGTATATCAATAAGCAAAAGGCAAAAAATGCAAAAAGAAGAGTTAAACCTAGAAGAAATGGCGTTGGCACATTCATTAAGTCTTGATGAGCTAGATAACATTAAAACGATTTTAAAAAGAGATCCTAATTATGTTGAGATAGGTATTTTCTCTGCTATGTGGAGTGAACATTGTTCTTATAAATCAAGTAAAAAATACTTAAATGGTTTTCCTACAAAAGCGCCTTGGGTAATTCAAGGACCAGGTGAAAATGCTGGTGTTATTGATATTGGCGATGGTTATGCAGCTGTTTTTAAAATGGAATCTCATAATCACCCTTCTTTTATTGAACCTTATCAAGGTGCAGCTACTGGTGTTGGTGGAATTTTAAGAGATGTATTTACAATGGGAGCACGTCCTATTGCTAATATGAATTCAATTCGTTTTGCAGGAATTGAAGGAGATAGTGAAACAGCTAAAAAACACAGATTTTTACTTCGTGGTGTTGTTGCTGGTATTGGTGGATATGGAAACTGTATGGGAGTTCCTACTATTGGTGGAGAGACTACTTTTGAAGAATGTTATGCTGGAAATAATCTTGTAAATGCATTTACTCTAGGACTTGCAAAATCAGACGAAATCTTTTTAGGACTTGCTGAAGGTGTTGGAAACCCAGTTATGTATGTTGGTTCTAAAACAGGACGAGATGGATTAGGTGGGGCGGTTATGAGTTCTGCTGCATTTACAGAAGACAATGAATCTAAACGTCCTACTGTTCAAGTTGGAGATCCATTTACTGAAAAACTATTATTAGAAGCTTGTTTAGAATTATTTAAACATGATTATATTATTGGTATTCAAGATATGGGTGCTGCTGGACTTACGTCTTCTTCTTTTGAAATGGCAGGGCGTTCTGGTTCTGGTATGAGAATGGATTTAGAAAAAATTCCTGCACGAGAAGATGGTATGACTCCTTATGACTTTATGCTTTCTGAGTCACAAGAGAGAATGCTAATTTGTGCTAAAAAAGGTTGTGAAGATAAAATCATTGAAATCTTTGAAAAGTGGGAATTAGATGTAGCTGTTGTTGGTGAAGTTACTAGTACTGGAAATATGGAACTGTATTGGCACAATGAATTATGTGCAGATATTCCTATTCAGCCATTATCAGAACAAGCACCTATCTTAGATAGACCCACATCAAAACCTGCTTATTTGGCTGATATTGAATCTTTTTCAATGGACAAAGATATTTCTAACCAAGAAGCGTATGATGCAATGTTTTCAGATATGGAAATTGTTGATAAATCATGGGTATACAATCAATACGATTCAATGGTTCAAACCAATACGGTTAAAGGTCCTGGTGTTTTAGATGGTTCTACTATTAGAATTAAAGAAACAGGAAAAGCCTTAAGTATGAGTGCTGATTGTAATACACGTTTATGTTATATCAATCCAGAATTAGGAGCAGCTGCTGCTGTTATGGAATCAGGAAGAAATGTAGCAATGACAGGTGCCGTTCCAAAAGCAATCACGGATTGTCTTAACTTTGGAAACCCAGAGAACCCAGAAGTAATGTGGCAATTTGCTGCTTCTTGTGAAGGTATTAAAGCTGCTTGTAAAGCGTTAAATACTCCAGTAATTGGTGGAAATGTTTCTTTATACAATGAAACAAATGGAGTAGGCGTTTTCCCAACTCCTTCAATTGCAACTGTTGGAATTAATGCCGATGCTAATAATGTTCTTCCATCTGCCCTACAAAAAGCAGGAAATAAAATTTTAATTTTAGGAGAAACAAAAGGTGAATTTGGAGCTTCTTTATACATGAAAAAAATGTATGGAAAAGTTGCAGGAACTCACCCTGAAGTTGATTTTGCTAAAGAATTGACATTATGGAACTTTGTTATTAAAGCAAACGATGAAGGTTTATTAAAAGCTTCTAAAGATGTTAACTTAGGTGGAATTGCTGTTTCATTATCAAAAATGGCAGTTGTTGGAAACTTAGGAGTTAATGTTAATATTGATTTAGCTGATTCAAAAGATATTTTTTCTGAAACTTTATCAAGAGCGTTAATAGAAGTTGAAAGCCAAAAGGTTGATGCGGTATTAGCTTTAGCCAAAGAGATGGGACTTCCTTGTTTAGAAATTGGAGAAGTAGGAAGTGATTCTATTAATATTAATGATATTAGTATAAGCATGGCAAGTGCAAAAGATACTTATTTTAATAAGTTTCAACGCGTAATCGAACAAGATTTATAAAAAGCTGAACCTTAGGGTTCAGCTTTTTTTTTAGAGTAAATTTAACAAGTATATTAATAAAAGGGATTTAGAAAGAATGAGAGCATTAATTAGTGTAAGTGATAAGAGTGGTGTTGAGAATTTTGCGCGTGAGTTAGTTGGTTTAGGATATGAAATTATTTCAACGGGTGGAACCTATAAGAAACTTCAAGAAGCAGGTATTGCAGTAATTGAAGCTGATGAAATTACAAAATTTCCAGAATGTTTCGAGGGCCGAGTTAAAACATTAAATCCTTATATTCATGGTGGAATTTTACACAGACGAGACAAACAATCTCATTTAGATCAAGCAAAAGAATTAGGTGTTGTTGGGATTGATTTAGTATGTGTGAACTTATATCCTTTTAAAGCTACTATTGAAAAAACAAATGATTTTGATGAAATCATTGAAAACATTGATATAGGCGGTCCTGCAATGGTAAGGTCTGCTGCTAAAAACTTTGATTCTGTTATTATTCTTACGGATGTTATTGATTACGATGTAGTTATTAATAATATTAAAAACGATACAAATACTCTTGAGTTTAGACGTGATTTAATGATTAAAGCTTATGAGCATACCGCTGCTTATGATTCTATGATTGCAAATTATATGAATAAAAGATTTAACAATGGTATGGGTGCAAAACAGTTTATTGTTGGAGAGAAAGTATTTGATACAAGATATGGAGAAAATCCTCATCAAAAAGGTGCTTTATACGAATTTGATAAACATTTTTCTTCTAAGTTCATTACCTTAAAAGGAGAAGCAAGTTTCAATAATATGGGTGATATTTCTGGTGCTTCTAAAATTGCTGGTGCTTTTGGAAATGACAATGCGGTATGTATTGTAAAACATGGTAATCCTTGTGGTTTTGCAATTAAAGACACACTTTTAGAATCTTATGAACAAGCGTTAAGATGTGACCCTATTTCTGCTTTTGGTGGAGTGGTTGCTGTTAATGGTATTGTTGATTTAGATCTTGCAGTTAAAATGAATGAAATCTTTTTAGAAGTAGTATTTGCAGCTGATTTTACAAAAGAAGCAGAAGTTGAGTTAAATAAGAAAAAAAGAATCAAATTATTTAAACAAGGTACTTCTAAAATAGAATTAGCAAATGATGCTACAAATTTTAAAATTGTTGATGGTGGTTTTGTTTACCAAGATGCTGATAAAGTTGAAGAAGATGAAGTGAAAAACTCGGAATTAAAATCTACTAGAACTGCAAGTACGCAAGAAATAAAAGATATGGAAATTGCATATAAAATTGCATCATTAACTAAATCAAATTGTGTAGTTTATGTTAAAGACTCAGCTATGGTAGCTGTTGGAATGGGTATGACTTCAAGAGTAGATGCTGCTAAAGCAGCTTTACGAAAAGCAGAAGACTTAGGAATTGATGTAAGTGGAGCAGCACTAGCAAGTGAAGCATTTTTTCCTTTTAGAGATTCTATTGATGCGGCCGAAGAAGCTGGTGTTAAATGTATTATTGAACCAGGTGGTTCAATTAGAGATGAAGAAATAATTGATGCAGCCAATGAATTTGGTATGGCTTTATACTTTTCAGGTAAGAGACACTTTTTACATTAGTATATAGGCTTAGGCCTATATATTATTTTCTATCTTAAATATTATTTCAAAGTTTGAGCCTTCAGCGTAAGAATATTTAAACTCACCAAAAAGCTGCCCTTTTATAATATTTGATACTATTTGTAAACCTAGGCTTTTGCTATTGTTTATATCAATATTATTATCTAAACCTCTTCCATTATCACGAACTACTAAAGAATAATAATCTCTTCTTTTTTTAAAAATAACTTCAATGTGACCAGCTCTTTTAAAAGCATACTTAAAAGAATTTGTGACAAGTTCAGTTATTATAAGACCTAAAGGCAGGGCGTAATCAATACTTATATCAATATTTTCTATCTGTGTAGTGATTTTTATATCTTTATTTTTAGAATAACTTGAATTTAAATCTTCACATAATTCACTTACATACTTATCAAAAAAAACAAAGCATATATATTAGTATATTTTTTAATAAAACAGTCTTTTGTATTTTGTGATTTGAGTGTTATTTCTATTGGTTATGATACTTAGTATTAATATAATAAATATATTCATTTTATGAGGACTTACTAAAACTAAATACTTATTTTTAGAGAAGTAATACTAATTTATATGAACAAACAAGAAGGAAGAAGATGAAACAACTGGGAGAAAGGCTTATAAAAATTCATGCTACTGCAGGCATTGTTTTTGGGCTTTTATTTTATGTAATAATGTATTTTGGTATATTTTCTATATTTCAAAACTACATTAAAGTATGGGAAAAACCCTCGAGACATTTTGCAAGTATGGTCAAAAAAGAAGATATTCCAATAAGTAAATATGTGGATAAAATGTTATTAGATCCTAATATTCCAAAAAATAATCTAAAAATCATCTTACCTGATTCAAAAAACGATAACGCTTTAGTTTTATCACAAATGTTTATAAAAAAGATTGCAATAAATCCAAATAATGGCGAAAAACTTCAAGATGAAGGAAGACGAATTGGCTTAGGCTTTTTTTTACATAATCTACATACTGGACGGCCTTTTTATAGGAATGTTGGTTTTACTATTTTTGGTATTGTAGCAGTGGCTTCCATCTTTTTAATGTTAACGGGATTAATTCAAGTAATCACCATAAAGTACTCAAACAAAGGAGAATCTGCACTTAAAAAAAGCTCTAAATGGCACAGAAAATTATCAGTTTGGTTTTTCCTTCCTATTTTAATAATCTTTATTTCAGGCGCTGCACTTAATCTTCAAATAAAAGCAAACAAAAAATTCTCCCAAGCTATAACACAAATACTTTCTGATAATGAAGCAAGTAAATGGCCAGAAGCAATAGGTAGCACTTTATTCCCAAGTCCAGAAGTTAAAAAGAAAGATGGAACTTTTGCAAGAATGCTAGCTCTTGAAGAATTGTACGAAAAAGCACGACAAATCAATCCAAACTTAGATTATATTGATATGAGACTTTTTAGATGGAATGATTCTTCTGCAGAAATTGAGTTACGTGGTTACAATCCTTCTTATCCTTTTTTTAATGGATTTATCAATCTTCCTAGTGTTACGTTAAAAGGAATAGATGGTTCTGTTGTAAAAATAAAAAGAGTTTTTGATGCACATTGGATGAGAATTTTTTATGAATTTGTGCATTTTTTACATTTTGTACCATTTATGAGTTTTGTAGTTAAATTTTTACTTGCCTTAGTTGTTGCTGGTTTTACAATAGGAACTGCTTTTGGAATATGGCTTTATTTGGAAAAATGTGTAAAAAAATATGATAATAAAATTCCTTTTTATCACTGGTTTAGTAGGCTTAGCATGACTATTATGCTTGGTGCTTTACCTGCAACTGCTATTGCTTTTTGCCTGCAATGGTTATTTCCTTTTGATATGGAAGAAAGAATTCTATTTCAAAAAGGAATATTTTTCCTTACATGGCTTAGTATGGGGCTAATCGCTTTTGCTAGATTTGATTCTAATAAAGCAGCAAAAAATATTTTGTATATAGGAAGTGTTTTATTTTTACTAGCTCCTATTATTCACTGGCTTAATAGTGGATATGGACCCATTAAATTAGCAAGTTTGAATATGTATCCTATTTTAGGAGTAGATATTGGGCTGCTTTTTCTTGCTGTATTGTGTTTTGTAGGTGCTTTTATTTTACCAAAAAGTAGAACAGAAAACAAAAAAATATGGAAGAGTATATAATGATTTTTGCTATTAAGAAATATTTGAAAGAGTTTAATTGTACGCATAAGAATGCCAATAAAATTGGATGGGTAAGAAGTATATGTGCCATTTTAGGAGGTTTATTTATCTCTTATTTTGGGTTAATTATTATTTTAAAAGTAATATTTGATGCATCAAAAGATGCACTTATAATTCCTTTATTATTCAATTCGTTTACGTGGCCATGTGTTACTATTTGGATATTTTTAAGCAGAAGTTCTAAAGTTGTGTTTTTAAGAACATTTATACCTTCTATTTTTATTGGAATGGTGTTGATTTTTATAATAGGTTAAAGGATAACAATGAAATTTATATTGATGATTATATTATGTACGAGCAGTCTTTTCTCTCACACGCTGCTTTTGAATTTAGTAGATAATAAAGATGGCTCCATTCAAATAGAAGCGGCTTTTAATACAGGACAAACGGCAGCAGGTGCTTTAGTGAAAATCCAATCCTTGTATTCAGGTAAGATACTTTTAGAACAACGTTTACCAGATGAAAGTGCAGTAAAATTTGAAATTCCATTTGAGCCATATTCTGTAATTCTAGATGGAGGAAGAGGGCATAGAATAGTTAAAAAGGGTCCAGCTCCTCTTGGGGGTTTTAAAAAAGAAGTAAAAATGAGTATGACAAAACAAAAAAAAGCTTTTAGAAACAGTAATACTCTTCCTATACTTTGGAGTAGTGCTTGTATTGTTTTATTATTAATTCTATTTTTTTGGATTTGGAACAGCCGAAAATTAATGTCTATGTTAAAAAATAGAACATAGTTTTAAAATAGTATAACACTGTACTTCGGGTGTTTTTTTGAGTATAAAATACTTATTTTCTTAAAAAAAAACTATATTTTAAAAATGTAACTGTTTTTCAATTTTAATGAGATATAATTTTTAAAATCCTAAAGGATATTAATTGAATATTTTATTTAAGAAAACTACTGTAATATTATTGACACTATTTTTAACACATATATCTGCTTATTCAAAAGAATTAAAAAAAGTAACGCTTCAACTATCATGGTTTGATCAATTTCAGTTTGCTGGTTATTATCTTGCAAAAGAAAAAGGATTTTATAAAGAACTTGGTCTTGATGTAACAATATTACCTTTTGAGTTTGGAATTGATATTCCTTTAGAAGTTAGTAATGGAAGTATTGATTTTGCTATTGGACGTGAAACATTACTTTTAGAGCGAGCAAAAAATAGAAAAATTGTTGCTTTATACGCTTTATTTCAGTCTACGCCTTTAGTACTATTAAGCACAAAAGCATCTAATATAAACAGTATAAATGATTTTTCTAATAAAAATATTATGACTACAGTAAACGATGCAAGCGAAGTGTCCTTAAAAGCAATGATTCGTTCACATAAAGTAAAGTTAGACGATATTAATTTTCAGAAACACAGCCATAATATTCAAGATTTAATAGATAAAAAAACGGATGTAATTTCTGCATATATTTCAAAGTCTCCTTTTGAATTACAGAAAAAGAATATTGAATATAATATTTTTGATCCTAAAGATTTTGGTTTTGATATGTACAGTGATTTTCTCTTTACTAGTGAAGCCTTGATTAAAAAAGACAGAGAAACAATAAAACACTTTAAGAAAGCTTCTTTAAAAGGCTGGGACTATGCCTATTCAAATATAGAAGAGAGTGTTGATATTATTAAAAATAATTACAATTCCCAAAAGATTTCTAAAGAAGCTTTAGTGTATGAAGCCAAAGAGTTAAAAAAACTTTCATATTTTAATACCCATGATTTAGGGGAAATTAAAATGGA
>Ga0105355_10002079_pt1 | contig 18267 bp, 11 predicted proteins | sample GOMGulsemesocosm_2_FD_83508 | JGI IMG/M metagenome (GOLD analysis project Ga0105355, IMG submission 83508) | Methane-oxidizing microbial communities from mesocosms in the Gulf of Mexico - GOM9C Gulf of Mexico | ecosystem: Environmental > Aquatic > Marine > Cold seeps | place: Gulf of Mexico... | reverse complement strand
TAGTGGTGTAAGCGGTTCGAATAACATGTCGAGTGATGACTCAGCTTTAACTCATGGCATTGGGGCTCAAGATGCAGGCTTAGAAGCCTATTTCGATAATAATGGCCAACTAACACAAGCAGGGCAGGACGCTACAAAAAACCAAGGTTATCTCGGTAGTAATATGGTCGAATGGGCATATGCACTAACAGGTATATCAAGTGTTTATTCAGACTTGGATATTCGCAATCAAGTACTTACTTCCACTTTTTCCGATATAGATATTCGCAATAAAATTTTAGCCGCGTTAGTCTCTGTAATTTCTGATCTAGATGTTAGAAATAGTATCTACACTAGCGTAATAAATAATGTCGACATTCGAAATTCGATATTATCAAGTACGGTTTCAGATACCGATATTCGCAATTCTATATTAACCAGTGCATTTCATGACGTTGATGTACGGGCTTCAATATTAAGCGCTGTTTGGTCCGACATTGATATTCGTAATGAAATCTTAGCCGCTGCCGGTTATGTAATCTCGGACTTAGATGTACGTAATGCTATTTCAGGTGTTACGGTATCTGACCTCGATGTAAGAAATCAAATACTAGTCAGTATTCATCAAGACATTGATCTGCGTAACCAAGTGCTGCAATCCATCACGAAAGACGTTGATATTCGTTCTTCAATTTTATCGTTTGCCTATCAAGATGTAGATGTTAGAAATCAAATATTCGCTTTTACCTATGCCGATATCGATATTCGCAATGATATCGATGGCCTTAGCGAAATCAGTCATTACTCTTTTTCATCCACTGAACAAACTTACACATTTGAAGAGCAAAACGCTCTTTATTCATTCACAACTAACAATAATCAATACAGCTTTTAAGGAATATAAATGTCAGCTTTAGACGGAAAAATTAAATATTTTAAAACATTAAACGGCCTTGGTGGAGAAAAGCTTGCCAGTGAGCTTACTTCGGCATTGTTAAGCGAGCTTTTTGCGCAAACACCTTCTGCTGAAGCTGATGCAGGAAAGACAGAATACGCTTGTATTTATGTGCAAAACACACACGCAACAGCTGTGGCAACGACCGTGAAACAATGGTTGTTATCCAACACACCAAGCCCTAGTACTGTTGATAGTATTGGTTTAGGTACTTCGGGAGTCGATGGTGAAGAGCAAGCTATTGCTAATAAAAATACCGCTCCTGCAGGTGTGGCTTTTAGTTTGGCAGCGAATGAAGCGAGTTGTTTAAATCTTCCTGATTTAGCCGGTACTAAATTTCATGCTTTATGGTTTAAGCGAGTTACTTCAGCTGGTGCCGCTGGAATAAATGTTGATAACAGTGTTCTTCGCACAAAAGCTGATAGTCCAGTTTAAATAGTTGGGGTAAGTCATGATCCACACAAAAAAAATTAAGGTCTACGTGGGGCGAAATAAACCTTTCACACTAGACCTTATAAAAAATAACGCTGCACATGATCTCTCAGCAAGAAATGTAAATGATGTTGGTGTTGTTATCGCAGGCATTGAATACAAAGCCTCTGATGGCTTTATGTCTTTTGGTTCAACAAGCGTTACGTTTAAGTTGGGAGCTATTCCTACACCACCTAAGCGTGACTCAATCGGTAGCTTGATTATTTATGATGCTAATCATCCTCTTGGTGAGCCTATTTTTACTGAGCAAACAGACTACAGATTACTTTTTCAATTTTCTAGCATTTAACACCCACCTTTAGAGACACTTAATGACTGCAATATTTTTAAAATCTTTTTCAGGAGAGAGGCCCAAACTCGACCCTAGACATTTGCCTAATGAGTTTGCTCAAGTAGCGTCAGGTTGTCATTTTTACAATGGTAATTTATCGCCATTAAAAAAAACGTTGTTAACGGGTGATACTGTTTTACCTGATGCTAAAACCATTTTTCGTTACTTAAATGAACATTGGTTTGCGTGGAATATTGATGTCGATGCGGTAAATAGCCCGATAGCGAATGACCCATGGCAACGTGTTTATTATACGGGTGATGGTCTGCCAAAGGTAACCAATAACGCGATATTTAATGGGCCTAGTATGCCTGCTGCTTCATATCGCTTAGGTGTTCAGGCACCGGAAACGCCTGTAATTGGTGTGGTTACTGAAGCGCCAACTGAAGAAGTGGATCCTAATGATGATGAAGATCGTTATTACACGCATACATTTGTTACTGAACAAGGTGAAGAAGGTGCACCAGGTGAAGCATCTCAAAAAATAGAAATATTGTACCCACTAGAAGAGGGGACGCTCGTTACCTTGGCGTTTTCTCCACCTAACGTGAATGTATCAAACATTACCCATCGTCGTATTTATCGAACATCTACAGGCGGTGGGGTTGCTGATTATTTACTTGTTGCAGAAATCCCGATCGCACAAGCAGAATTTGTTGATAATATCGATAGTGCTGCTTTAGGTGCCTCATTAGAAACCTATGATTACGAGATGCCACCTGAGGACATGTTCGGCTTAATCAGTATGGCCAATGGTATTTTGGCTGGGTTTACGGGTAATACAGTTTGTTTTAGTAAAGCGTATTTGCCTTATGCTTGGCCAACTGATTATCAAATGACTACCGAACATAAAATAGTTGCGCGAATTGCGATAGGTAATTCAGTCGCAGTACTCACGGAAGGCTACCCGTATATTTTTTCAGGGGTTACGCCTGAGTCAATGTCCGGACGAAAACTAGAATCGAATCAAGCGTGTGTCAGTAAGCGATCTGCTGTTATTGCAAGTGGTCGATTAATCTATGCAAGTCCTGATGGTTTGGTTGCATTAAACGGGGATAGTGCCGTTGTCATTACTGAAAAAATGATAACCAAAGAGCAATGGAAAGCTTTTCAACCTGAAACCATTGAGGCGTATTTTCAAGAGGGCCGTTATTTGGCTTTCTATGGTGTGGGCCTTAATAAGTGCTTTGTCTTTGACCCGTTAACCGGTGATTTTAGAAACTTTTCTGAAACAGCTTATTGTGGTTTTAACAACTTAGTTGATGACAGCTTGTATTTAAGTGAGGGCGGTAACATCAAAAAGTGGGAGGCAAATAGTGAGGTGATGCAATTTGTTTGGCGCTCAAAAGAATACCGTTTTTCTGATAAAAATCTTTCCTTTGTGCGTGTTATCGCTGATGAACTTGAAAAAGTGGGCATGCGTGTTTTTTGTAACAAGCAAGAAATAGCGCATAAATTACCTAGTCAACTCACACCTTTTGCATTTCGATTAACGGGTGATCGTGGTGATGCGTGGGAATTCGAGCTGTACGGTGGTGGTGTCGTTAAATCCGTCATTATTGCTGATTCAGCGGATGAAATTAAAAGGTTATTAGATGAAACGTAATAAAAACTCATTCCCCGGCATTCCTCGTCACGGTAAAACCAGCTCAAGCGAAAACGCACTCACTGAAAATGTTGAAATATTAACGGGTGCGCGTGGTTCGAATAGAGCATTATTATTAAGTGATTTAGTTAACCTTGACACAATGAAGCGTCAATCCTTAATTCGTGCTGCAAATGGCAATACAGGAGGTTTGCCCGTAGTACCAGGTGGAGGAATTGAACCCCCTCATTCACCTGTTAATTTACAAGGTGTTGGAGGTTTTACTTTTATTGCAATAACTTGGGAACCTGCAAGTTATAAGGGCCATGCTTACGCTGAAATATTTAGATCTGATACTGATGATTTTTCAGTTGCGGTAAGAATAGCAACAGAAGTCACCGATATTTTCAGTGATACGGTTAACATGGGATCTAAGTATTATTATTGGGTGAGGTTTGTTAATAAGGCTGATATGCATGGGCCTACTCAGGGAGCTGCTGGATTACTTGTTGAAACACAGCAATCAGCTGAACAGATTCTAAGCGAAATTGGAGGGCTAATTGAAAAAAGTCATCTAGGAGACTTTCTTACAACTGAATTTGAGAAGTTACCTGACATTGGTGAATACATTGACCAGATTAAAATTGATATGCCACCGCTTAAAGCGGCCATTCCAACTATTGAGCATGCGTTATTTAATGCTGATGGTGTAGTTGAAAAGGTAAAGCAAGAAGCCTTAGAAGCTAAATCAACGTCAGAATCAGTATTATCTAACAATGAAGCGTTAGCGTTGAATTTAATCGATGCTGCGCTACTCAGTGACATTAACTGGGGCAACAATACTGTTAACCTTGCTGCATTAAACGCATCAATTGAAGGTGTGCAAGCGACGATAAATAGTAATTTTTATACTATGGCTGAAGCTGACAGAGCAATAGCTGCAGCTGCTACCACTATTCAAGCAATGATTGAAGAGAATGGTACTTCATTAAGCGGTGATATTTCCCTTACTTATTACACTAAAGTTTCCGCTGATGAAGCCATTGCACTAGCTGATACTGCGTTAAAGTCTGCTATTGAGGATCCGTTAGGCTCTAGTATTGGTGCAACCCTGAACAATGATTATTATACTGCAGCAACAACTAACGAAGCGATTGCAGCGGCAGGCGATACGTTAAAAACCTCTATCGAGGATCCTAATGGCTCAAGTGTAGGCGCAACATTATTCACTAATTATTACACTAAAACTGCCGCTAATACCGCTATTGCTGAAGCTGATTTAGTCCTAAAAGGTATCATTGAAGATATCAACGGTTCGTCATTAGGTGCAACGCTTTACAATGGATATTATACAAAGGTTAACACTAATGACGCGATTGCCAGTGCATCAACTAACTTAAAGACAGCTATTGAAGATCCTGAAGGGGATAGTTTAGGTGCGACTCTATTTAATTATTATGAAACTAAAGTCGACAATGAAAGTGCTGTTGCTAAGTCTATTTTTGAATTAAGCAGTGAGTTTAATGAAGGGCTTGAGGCTACTTTAGAAAATGCTCTTGCCGGTGATATCGAAGCTGATAGACAACGAGTTATTTCTGCTGATTTTATTGCAAGTCAAAAAACATTTGCTGATGATACCCAAGCATTAACCGAAACTTTGCAATTATTAGAAGCACAATTTGGTGATAGTAATTCATCGGTCCTTAAATTAACCCAATCTATCGCTAATAACATGCAAGCAACGGCAAGTGATTTATTGCGACTGACATCAAGCATTAAAGGCGTAAGCGCTGATTTAGTGAATTATCACTATACAAAAGTAACGGCTGATGAAGCTATCTCACAATCAACGAAAACCTTGAAAGCAGCTATTGAGGATCCTGAAGGCGATAGTGTAGGTGCTGATTTAGATGCTAATTATTATACTAAAGTTACTGCTAATGAAGCGATATCTAGTGCTAATACATCTCTAAAATCAAAAATCGAAGACCCTGAAGGCGATAGTATTGGTGCTGATTTACTTAACAATCATTACACTAAAGTTACTGCTGATGAAGCGATAACAGCTGCTATCAATATATTGAAATCAGCAATCGAAAATCCAAATGGCACAAGTGTCGGTGCTAACTTAGTTACTAACTATTACACTAAAACTAATGCTAATACGGCCATATCTGAAGCAGTCAAAGCATTGCAGGCTGCCATTGAAGATCCTAACGGTTCGAGCATCAGCGCTAGATTGAAAAATGATTTTTATACGATAGTCACTGCAGATGAAGCTATCTCTAGTGCTAATACAAAATTACAATCATTGATTGAAAACCCTGATGGTTCGAGTGTTGGTGCAGCTCTTCACACGTTAAGTGAAACCGTTGTTGAAAATGATAAACAATGGGCTATGTGGGGAGTAAAAACCACTGTCGCTGAAGTTACTGCATCATTTGGCCTAGTGAATGATGGTGATGATCCTATCTTTGCCGTTAAAGGTGCAAAGTTAGCGATAATTACCTCGCAAGATCCTAATGTTTTAACACCTGTATTTACAGTGGTTGACGATAAGACTGTAATGAAAAGCGCTTTAATTGATGAAGCACATATTCAGTCATTAGTTACAGATGATTTATTATCTAATCGCGTGGTTATTGGTTCGAAATTAACAACTCCGTCGATTAATTATGATCCTGTCAATGGAGCTCGCAGTCAAAATTTTTCTATGAGCCCTAATGGCGTAATGCATGCTAAATCTGCTGTACTTGAAAGCGTTGTGATTAAAGATGCAGACGGTAATGTTGTGATGTCCTCAACAGGTGCTATTGCTGCGACTAATGTTTCAGGGTTAGGAACGTTAGCTACTTTAGATGGGTTAGGATATGACGCTTTAACGGGATTACCAACGCTTGGAACATTATCTACATTAGATACGCTTGGATATGATGCCTTAACCGAAAGACCTACACTTGGGACGTTATCGGCATTAGATACGCTAGGTTATGACGCTTTAACTGGCAAACCTACATTGGGGTCGCTGGCTGCTTTAGATGCTGTTTCGTATGATGCTGTAACAGGAACACCGACACTCGGACCATTTGCAGGATTACAGCAGTTACTCAAAACCAATATAAGCACTTATATTGAATCGGGCGCAATTGGTAGCGCTCAAATTGATACTGCGTGGATCGCTGAATTGTTCGGTATTAACGCGAGCTTTTTAGGGACTGTTTACGCAGAAAAAATTGAAGGCGATCTAGTTGATGGTGATATCTTGAATATACCGGCAGAGTCTTGGGGTAGGTTTGACGCTAACTGGCATACGTTATCTACATTTCAGGTGGAAAGAAACGCTAAGTACGATCAATGGTTGAATGTGCCACTAAAATCAATACACGAAAATAACGTAACATCTATGACAGTTAACGATGGCTTGCCTTGGAATGGATTAGTTTTAGTCACTAAAGGGGAGGGAACTCTATCCATCACGATTAAAGCTAAAGGTAGTAGTGCTAATACCATAAATATATACGAATCCAATATCGCCCTCATGATGTTCCGAAAAGGCTCCGGATTTATCGTCTAGCTATCCACCCCAAAAAAGGGTACTATTTTACCACTATGGAAAAATTCACTTTGGTTAAGGTGGATTGGTTAAAACATCGAGACAGGTTAAAACCTATCATTGATAATATTGGCACCATTGCCAATGACCAAGAACTTTACACCAACATCGACAAAGCCTGCTCAAATGAGTGGGCTTTTTTGTTTCTGGGTTTTGACGGATTCGTCATTTTACAACCAAGATTTCAACGACAAATTATCTATCTTGACGTTACTGTTGCTCATTGCACTGATGGTAACGCCATACCTAAATATCTGCCATTTCTAATTATGCTTGCCAAAAAAGGTGCTGCAAAATTCATTCGATTTTACAGTGCAAGAAAAGGCTTTGACAAAGTAGCACCTAGACATAATTGGCACAAAGTAGGTTATCACCACAATCTCGCTATTTGGCGATACAAATTATAAGAGGCACTTATGGGTGGGAATGACACAGTAAAAGAAACTGAGTACGAAAAAGAGCTCGCTAACGTTTATCGTGAACAATGGGCTATGTATCAAAAAGATGTGGTCCCCATGGAAAACATTGTTATTAATGATGCGAAATCAAGTAATGACGCGTCTGTGTATGATGAAATCAGTGGTGACGTAAATCTTGGTTATCAAAAAGCATTCAGTAAAGCTGGTGAGCAAACTTTAGATAGCTTGGCTTCGAATGGTATTGATCCTAGCTCCGGAAAAGCTAAAGGGTTATTGAGTGATATGAGTGACGAACAAGCCTCTGTTTCAGCTGATGCCAAAAGTCGTGCTCAAATTGACGGGCAAGAGCGTTATATCGATAAAATGTCAAATGTGATGGCTATGGGCCAAGGTGAAGCACAACAAGCAGTTTCTTCGTTAAATGACATTGCTGTGAATTCTCAAAGACGAGCCTTCACTGACGCGAACATCTCAAGGCAAAAAAAAGATAACGTGTTAAGCACTGTCGGTGCTATTGGTGGCGCTTACGCGAGTCACTCAATGAATTCTTCAAGTTCAGGTGGGCCAGAAATGTTAGCAGGATCACCCGTAAATCAGAAAAACTACGATACACAGGTGGCGTAAATATGGATTTAGCATCGATGGAAATAGCTGCTCCTGATAGTTATGGGAGAAACCCTGTAACAAGTGGGCAGCGCTCAGGAAATACTAGTTATCAAGGTACTTTAGCTGACCTTACACGGGATCAGTGGAATGATTTTAAAAATAGATATTTACCTACACAGCAAGAGCTATTTGGTTTAGCGACGAGTGACAAATTACTCACTGAGCAATTAGGGCGTAATAAAGTCAACATTGATAATTCTTTTGCCAATTCAGAAAAAAGCGAATCAATGCGGTTAGGTCGTTACGGGTTAGAAGCTGAAGATTCTCAGCAAAACAATATAAACACTAGTTTGCTTAAAAGCTTAACCACTGCATCTGTTAACAATGAAACACGTAGTGCTGTAGATGATTTACAAAACAAAATCATTACTGGTCAAAGTGGAGCACCTAAAACACTTGCAGATATTGGAGGCAAAGGCTAATGAGTTATAGCGTTATGAATGCTGGCAACAGTACTAAATCACAAGCAACTAAGTCGCTAAAAACATTAGCTGACTTAGAGCAAAATCGAGATACTACCAATAAAGGCATAAAACAACAGAAGAAAAATAGTCAAATGAGCGGTGCAGCTAGTGGCGCTATGGTTGGTGCTTCTGTTGGAGGTCCTTGGGGAGCTGTTATCGGTGCTAGTGTTGGTTTGTTGGCTGGATCACTTTAAGGAATGATAATGGGTACTGCAATTTTAGACGGGTTTGAACGTGGTTTTAGCATGATGGAGCGGCACGATTCCCGTATGGGGCGAAAAGACCGTTTAGCTCGAATAGACGAGCAAAATGAAAGCCGATATCAAGATGGTCAAACTCGACTTGCCGATATGGATAAAAAAAACGAAGAACATTATCAAGACAGTCTTAATCGACGAAAGACTAATGATGCAAATACTGCTGAATATAGAGCGAGTATGCTTAGTGAGTCACAAGGCCGTAGTGCTAATCAGAAAAAACAATATCAATGGCAGAAAAACAAAGCCAATGAACAAGAGCAATGGGGTTTAATCGCCCCACAATTACAGAATATTCATGAGCAATATTTTGAAAGTGGCGCTATGCCCGAACAAGCCGCAAAATTTTTCCAAGAAAACCCACAATATGCTGATTATTCTCCTGAGTCGTATCGAGATCCTGAGCATATTAAATCTGCGAAAGCATTAAAAACGAAAACAACGGAGATATTTAAAGCCGGTAAACTTCATCAATTTAAAGATCCAGAATACATCGAGCTTTTTAACGGAGCGTTTAAGTCAAAAATTCAGCAAGGTGTTGGCGAAGTAGATCTTGTGCGTAATGCAAAAGTACTCAGTAAACGTGTTGCTCAACTGGTACCTACTCGAAACGGTAAAATATCTATTGGCTTAGAAGTTACTTATCAAAAACAAGATGGTGAGGAATATACAGAAATCCAGCCAATGACACATGGCCGCACTGGTGAAAAAGAAGATCCTGTAACCGAGTTGGATATGAAGGAATTACTCAGCGCTATTGATACTAGAAGCAATATGGCTGATATGGCTGAGAACGGTGATAAATATCGTAATCGTAGCAGTAAAACACTTGGTGCTATGGGGTTTGGTAAAAAAGGCAAAAGCGGTGATGAAAAAGCTTATCGTAAAGAAATGGCCTCTATCGAAAAAGACTTAACCAATGCTATTGCTAAAATCCAAGCAAACACTGACGTATCCGTTGAACAAAGCGATAGAGATGCCGCCATTGAACGCACTAAATCGACTTTTCAACAACGTAAAGATGCGCTTAATAAATCGTATGGCATTGAAACTGAAACCTCTCCTGATCCTGATGAAGAAGTTAAGGCTATTCAATATAAAAGTACCATTGAAGGGCATGACGTTGACGGTGTTGTTGAACGCTTTATGAGTGCCAATAAAAACATGACGAAAGAACAAGCATTACAAGCAGCAATCAAGCAAGGATATATCAGTGAATAAAATTATTGACCCTTTCACCAATGAAGAAATGGATTTCATAGATCCATTTGCTGAGCAAGAAGATAAAGGCGGTATGGCAAAAGCATTTGGTGCTGGTGTCGATAAAGTCCAAGAGCTTGGTTATCGTGCTGTTAAAGGCTTTGCTGATGTTAAAGAAAGTGTGGAAGATTCACTTAATGAAACATTAACCGGTAAACGTGTAAGTAAGCAAACTCAAGATATTTATGATGTTGCGGGTGATTATGCAGAAAAGGGCATTGAAGAAAATATTGAACAGCAAAAAGAATATGAGCCAACGGTAAAATCATATAAAGATGTTGATTCTTTAAGTGATGCTGGCTCTTATGTTGGTGAATTGGTTGCTGGCTCCCTTCCTTACATGGCTGCGGCTGTCAATCCAGTTGGTGTCGCTACTATGGCTGGTGGTTTGTCTGAAGAAGCTTATTCAGCACAACCTGAAGATGAAAAAAGCGTAACAAAAGCTGTTTTATCTGGTACCGGACAAATGGCCTTAGAGCGTTTAGGTATCAAAGCTTCATTTGGTCAAATTGGCAAAGACATCATGAAGGATGGTGTATTTGAAACAGCCAAACGCCTTGGTAAAGGTGAGCTTGTTGATGCGGTTAAAGATGGTAGTTTCGCCAAGCGTGTTTTGAAAGGCTCGTTATGGGAAGGTATAACGGAAACGGGCCAAGAAGTACTTGCTCAATGGGGTGCTGGTAAAGATATATCTGAAATACAGGGCTTAGATGAAGCCTTTGTTGGTGGTTTTGTTGTTGGTGGTGTTATTCGAACTTCTGTGGAGGGTGCGCAAAAAGCGATTAAATGGCAAGAAAAAGCGGTACCTATTGCTAAGAGCGGTATTGATGAATTAGTTAAACAAGGCACCCCTCAAGATGAAGCTATTGAACAGGTCCGTAAACAATTAGTCACTTCAGCTATCAGCCAAGGATTAAGTGAAGGGGAAGCTGCTGCCGCTGCCGCTCGTACCATGAAAATGGAATACGGTATTGATCATGAAATTTTTCAGCCTATTGCTAATGATGTGTCGAAAGCTCAAGAACTCAAAGCAATGCAAGAAAATGACCCTGCGTTTTTTGATCAATTAAATAAAAATGTTGATTATGAAGTACCAACAATTGCCCGAAATGCTGGGCAAGATACTGATGTCAAAGCGAGTAAATTCGGTGATATGCTGACAAGTCCGGTGCAAGATGCTCTAAAAAATCAAGTCGACTTTAAGAACCCTAGTGTAGATGAACGTATTGCTGCAGCACCATTAGACAAATCACCCACGCCAATGGATAAGTTTTTACCAAAAAGCTATGAGCATGAAGGTGAATTATTACCTGTAAATGAAAAACAAGACTTACCAGGTGTTTCTGATGAAAGTTTTATTGATGGTGAAATAGAAGCTGAGCCTAAAACCTTAGATAAACCAATTGCAGATCCTTTTCAGATTGAAGATAAAAATATCATCTTTGCTGAAGGTGAATTAGCGAAACAAAAAATTCATGTAAAAGGTAATGGCAAACCGTTTAAAAACGAACGATTACTTAAATTATCAAAAGGCTATAAAACCGCTATTGCTCAGGATAAGGATGTTGAAGTCATTGAACATAAAGGTGGTATGGCATGGCGCATAAAATCTGATATCGCAATAGATAAACCACCTATTACAAAACTAGATAACATTCCTGAAACGGCCTCACAAGAGGCCGTTGTTGTATCTGAGGTTCAAGAAAAATCAATTGATGAAGCAGCACATGAAGCGGCCACTTCTCCTTTAAATGATTTGACAGAACCAACCGTTGCACAAGCTGAAGCCAATAATTATAGATTAGGGCGCATTAAGCATAGCGGCATGAAAATAGGCATTGAAAACCCTGAAGGAAGTTTCCGTAAAGGTATAGATAGTGATGGTAAAGAATGGTCCAACAAAATTAATCATCATTACGGAGACATTACCGGTACTAAAGGTGCTGATGGCGATGCACTCGATGTATTTGTTAAACCTGGTACTGAAAAAAGTGATAATGCATACATCATTGACCAGGTAGATCCAAAAACTGGCAAATTTGACGAGCATAAAATCATGCTTGGTTTTTCTTCTCAGGCTGAAGCCGAAAAAGCCTACCTTTCAAATTATGATAAAGGTTGGAAAGGTGTGGGCGATATTAGTGAAGTGCCTATTGATACGTTTAAAGGTTGGATAGATAAAGGTGATACTATTCAGGCTTACAATAAAGCAGGAAGTTTCCATAGGGAATTTGAAACAGCTAAATCACTTGAAGAATTGGATTCCATTAACAAAAAGGTTTTACAGGCAGATAAAAACAAACTGCTAACAGATGATGAGGTAACACGTCTTGATAATTCGTATATATTATCTAGAAAAAATCTAGGCTTTGTTCCTAACTGGCAAAAGGATGATAAAAAACAATCCACAGAAAATGTGGATAAGTCACCAAAACCTAAAGTAGAAAAAATTGAAGATTTTGGTGAAACTCTTCATGGTGCCAATAAGCATAATTACACATATAACGAAAAATTAAATGACAATATCGATGTAAAAGCGGTGCCTCTAAGCAAGTCATTTCCTCAACCTGATTATGAAAAGTTATCTACTGAAGGTGCCGACCCAAGGGCATTAGCATTTATCGCTCAGTTACGAGGTGAAATAAAGTCAAAACCTCGCCAAAGTAATAAAGTTGAAAGATGGTCCCATCAAGTAAGTAGTGCACGACATAACGCTAAAAAGCTATTAGAAATGGGGGAAGGTGGTTCTGATATTATGATTGATTCGCTTAAAAAAAGTGAAACTGGTTATGATCAGTACCTTAAGTATCTTCCTCACATTTTGGATATTGCTAAAGAAATCCCTGCAAAAAATATTAAAGCACTTGGCAGCTTTAAGCTTACACATTCTTTTTATAACCTATATCACGGTGAAAAAGATGTTCATAAGTGGGTTGTCACCAATATAAATGAAAAGGGTGGTTTTGGCCGTATGGGTAACATGACCCATTTTGACACTTCAGAGCAAGCCGTCGCATTTATAAAATCAAAGGTTACCGATGAAAATATTGTCAACGGTAAAAAGCTGGCAAAATTTGACGTTTGGACTGAGCGCGGAAATCGAAATGTTGTTTTTGTTGGTAAAAAATTAGCGCCCCGTAAATTTGTCGAATTAAAGCAATTCCCTAACACGGTTGAAGCGCGTCGGTATATTAACGAGCACAATGAAGAGTTAGTTATTCAGCTTAAAAACAAGAAGAAAATAAAGGCGCATCGTCGAGCTGATAATAACCCTCGCATTGGTGAAGATCACCGTAAAGGTGTTGATGCTACCGCTGAAATGTTTGATAAGGCTTTTGGCTTTCGAGGTGTTCAGTTTGGTAATTGGGTTGAAGGACATAAACGTCAAAATGATTTGAATTATGCATATGATGGTTTAATGGATTTAGCCGGTATTCTTGATCTTCCACCTAAAGCTTTATCACTTAATGGTGAGTTAGGTTTAGCGTTCGGTGCTCGCGGTAAAGGTGGTGACAATGCGGCAATGGCACATTATGAGCCTAATTCAGTTGTCATTAACTTAACTAAAAAAATGGGTGCTGGTAGTTTAGCTCATGAATGGTGGCATGCATTTGATAATTATTTCTCTAAAATGGACAAGTCTAATCTTGGCAATGTGAATAAAGACTTTATCACTGAGGGTGGTCGACAATTAGGTGTGAGAAAAGAAGGTAAGCATGTTCGTGCTGTACCTGAAGATTTTGGTGTTCGCCAAGAAGTGTATGAAGCATTTGCATCATTGAGCAAGGCTATCAGCTCTGAAATAAAACTAGCTGAGCGCTCTGCTGAATTAGATAAATTACGTAGTAAAGATTATTGGGGAACCGTTATTGAAATGACAGCTCGTTCATTTGAGCGTTATGTTATTGATAAATTAGCCTCACAAGGTTTTGAGAGTGATTACTTAGCCAATATAGTTAAAGAATCATCTACTGAAGCGAGTAAAGAAATTTCTGATTATCCTTACCCGTTAGCTGTAGAAATGGATGTTGTGAATAAAGCTTACGATGGTGTTTTTGATATTTTACAAACCAAAGAAACCGAACAAGGCATTGCTTTATTCTCAGCTGATACGTCAATTAAAGCTTCACCCAATAAAGTTACCTTAAAAGAAGCACAAAACATTGTTAATGAATTTCAACAAGAGTATAACGGCAATGTACCGTTAGATTTTCGAGTCGTTGAAAAGCAGGAGCAATTATATGGACCAGAAAACACCGTCGAAAAAGCAGGACTCATTAAAGGATCCTACCACCCAAGATCAGGAGTACTTGGAATTACCTCGAGTAATATGCAAAATCGGGCTGATGGACAAGCAACCTTGCGACACGAAATCCTTGGACACTTCGGTCTTAATACGTTTAATCCAGAAGATAAAAGGGCTATTCTCCAAAAAATAATCAACAGTAAAAAACATTCATCGTTAAAAGCTGTATGGGCAAAAGTTGACGAAAACTACTCAGATTTAGATGGAATGGGTAAGGCTGAAGAAGTCTTTGCTATTCTCGCTGAAAAACCACCCACTGATACAAGTTTATGGGCTGGTCTAGTTGTTTTGGTACGTAAAGCATTACGCGCCATTGGTATTGGTAAAGGCTCAATATCTAAAGCTGAAATTGAAAGTTACATTCAAGATATCGCTAAGAGCCTTAAATCAGGCGAAGCAAAGCAGCAAACTTTTCCTGAGTCTGATCAAGAACAATTCCGCAGAGAAAACTCAGCAATAAATTTACAAGATGAATCTCGTAAAGATGCAGTTATTCGTATCATGCAGGATAAATTTAGACGATTAAAATTAATTCAACGTGAAATAACAGTTAATGATAGTAATGATGCTTATCAAGCGGAAGAAGCGTTTCACGGTAAAGTTGGTGAAGACTTACGCGCATTAGAAAACAAACATACAGATAAAATAGCTAATACTATGGCTGAGTATGACTTGTCTCAAGATGAAGTAGATCTTTATCTAATCGCAAAACATGCCAGCGAACGCAATGCTTACATCGATACGATTAACCCTGAGTTAAATGGTGCCGGCTCAGGTATGTCTAATGAAGCAGCTCAAGCAATTTTAGATAAATCCCTTCTAGAAAATAAACGTCTTGCCTTAGAAAAAGTGGCAAATCATGTTTACGCTATGCTCAAACAAAACCGTGAGGTAATGACTGAGTTTGGTTTAGAAGCACAAGATGCTATCGATACTTGGCAACAACAGTATCAATTTTATGTACCTCTGAAAGGTTATGCTGCAGAAGATGGCGCGACCAATGGTAAAGGTAAGAAGTTCGGCACCGGAAAAGGTTTTAATATCAAAGGCCGTGAAACCATCAAGGCTATGGGGCGACGTTCTTTAGCAGAATCACCATTACTACATACTATTGCTGATACTACTCAAGCTGTTATTCGTGCGCGCAAAAATGAAGTGGGCAATACATTTCTTAAACTGGTTAACGATAACCCTGATCCTGAATTATGGGAAATTTTTACTAGTGAGAATCCAGATAAAAAACGAGGTGAGTTACCTGATGGTTCGATAGGCCATGTAAATATGACAGCTTTTGAAATGAAGTCGGGCGAGGAATATTTCAAAACTAAAATTGATGGAGTAGAGCAATTTGTAAAAATTAAAGATCCACTACTTGCCCGGGCAATGAATAATTTAGGTGTTGATGAAAGTAACATGCTTACTCAAAACTTAGGAAAGGTAACGCGCTTATTATCAGCGCTTGTAACCACTTGGAATCCTGAGTTTATGCTGACCAACTTTACGCGAGATGTTCAAGCTGCAGTTGCTAACCTTTTGGCTGAAACACAAGTTGAAGACGGTAAAGCAATCAATACTAACGGCTTAGCTAAGAAGATGATCAAGTCATTACCTAAAGCTATGGCCGTACTTAAGCATGGATTTAGAGACAATAATTTTGAAGATGCAGATTGGGGTCCTTATTTAAAAGAATTTTTAGAATCAGGCGCAAAAACTGGATGGGTAAATCAAAAAGACATTGAAGGTTTAGCCAATGAATTAAAGGGCTCAATATCCCGCGCAAGCAATACTAAAGCTGGAAAAATGAAACGAGCAGGTAAAGCTATTGCTGATTTCGTTAGTGATTATAATGATATCGTCGAAAACTCTTCACGTTTTAGTGTTTATTACCATGCAAGAAAGCAGGGCGTTACCATCAAAAAAGCGAGTAGCTTGGCTAAAAATTTAACGATAAACTTTAACCGTAAAGGTGAAATAGGAAATACGCTTAATGCTATTTATATGTTTGCTAATGCCAGTGTTCAGGGGACCGCTAATATGTTGCGAGCACTTGCCACACCAAAAGACCGAAGCAAATCAATGTGGGATCCTCAGTTTTATAATTTGTCACAAAAATTAGCCATTGGCTCAATTGGTGCCACGGTATTAATGGCTAATGCAATGCGTGAACTTGGTGGTGATGATGAAGACGGTGTAGCTTTTTATGATAAGGTGCCGGACTTTGTTAAGGCCTCTAATTTCATTATCATGACAGGTGGTAAAGATTATGTGGCTATACCTATGCCATATGGTTACAACGTACTTGCCGCAGTGGGTCATTCTATTGATGGTGCTACTCAGGGTAAATCTATTGGCAAACAAGCTGCTAACTTATTAATGTCTTCAGTTAGTGCCTTTTCTCCTATTGGTATGCAAGAATCTGAAAGCGTTGAAAAAGCAGCGATAAGAACGTTATCGCCAACTGTATTAAAACCTTTCGCAGAAATGGCAACGAATGAAAATTTTTTCGGGGGGAATATTTTTCCTGAGCAAAGAGGTTATGGTGCAGAAAAATCCGATTCAAACTTAGGTGGTAAATATACTTGGGAATGGACCAAAAACTTTACCACTTGGCTAAACGATACCACTGGTGGTAGTGAGTTTAGATCGGGTAAAATTGATATTGCACCTCAAACAATCGATCACCTGGTTAAGTTTATGGGTGGTGGTGTTCTTCAGTTCGGCATTCGTTGGCAAAACCTTGCAAGTAAAGCTATTGATGGTAAGGACGTTGTGACTAATGACATTCCATTCTTAAGACGCTTTTCTAAACAAGTAAATCCGAAAGCAACACTTGGCGAATTTTATGAAACAAAAGATACGTTAAATAAATATCATGCTGATTTTAAATCATTGCATGGTGCTGATCGTGCCGAATATAAAAAGTCATACAACAGTTATTTACAGTTGCACAATTACGGCACAGCTATCGAAAAAGCATTGAGGAATCTTAATAAGCAAAAACGGGCAATTGAGTCTAGTCGGCTAAATGACGAGGCAAAGGAAAATAAAATCAGCCGTATTGAAGATAAAAAAATTGAGTTGTCATTAAGGTTTTCAGCCAAGAGGAATGAGTTAGGTTTGAATAATATGAATTAGAATTATTGCTGTAAGCTTATTTTTGTATAGAATAAGCTTATACAATCACACAAGGAAAATAGTCGTGAACTCAAAACTCAAACAATCATTACTTTTAATTATCACTTTTAGCTTTATTAGTAGTTGTTCATCAACAGCTAGTTTAGCTGCAATGGAAATAAAACCAGCTGAGCAAAAATCAATGGGGAGCTGTGCTTACTTAGGTGATGTTCAAGGTTCTTCGGGTTTTGGTGGTTTAGCTGCATCTCAAGGTATGAAAAACGCCAAGATTGAAGCAAAGGAAGATGCTGCCAAAATTGGTGCTACTCATATCGTATGGTCAAATATAGCTGGTGGTTATTCTCCGTCTGCATTCGGTAAAGCTTATAAGTGCTAAGACCTAGCAAACCAAATAGTACCCGCAATACCAACGGCAAAATAAGCGAAGTATGGCCAAGGACTGGCTATGCCAAACTTAAATAATGCAACAGCTATAATTGTGCCACCTATCACCCAGCAAAGCGGAAAAAAGAAAGCCACTTTGATATAGGGGAATGTTCGTTTTATTAACTTAATCATAAGCTAAGTGTAGACTAGTTATCTGCATAATTATTGTTTCCTATTTGTTCGTAACTGTATTTTTGATAGCATTCGGGGCAATATTTGCACCCGAACACCTTCACATATCTACCGCATAACGATTCACACTTAGCCATAAAGCTTCCCATATTAAAAATTGTTATTCATCCCAGCTTTTCAACTGAACATTAAAGCCGTATTTTTGCAAAAGCTCACTACTGTATTTAAAGTTATTTCCGTAAAAAGT
>Ga0105355_10002074_pt1 | contig 18312 bp, 12 predicted proteins | sample GOMGulsemesocosm_2_FD_83508 | JGI IMG/M metagenome (GOLD analysis project Ga0105355, IMG submission 83508) | Methane-oxidizing microbial communities from mesocosms in the Gulf of Mexico - GOM9C Gulf of Mexico | ecosystem: Environmental > Aquatic > Marine > Cold seeps | place: Gulf of Mexico... | reverse complement strand
CTGCAAAGCCAAATGCGTATGGCCGCCGCTCAAGAAGCCGGTTTGTTTGCCGACGAAATTGTGCCCATGCAAACGCAGATGATGCAGCGCAATAAAGAAACTGGCGAAGAAACCCTGATTGACTACGTTGTCGATCGCGACGAGTGCAACCGTCCTACAACAACTCTGGAAGGCCTGCAGTCACTACAGCCCATCCGTGGTGAAGGTCAATTTATTACTGCGGGCAACGCCTCACAGCTGTCTGACGGCGCCGCTGCGGTAATGATGATGGAAGCCAAAGAAGCAGAGCGTCGTGGTCTTGCACCACTGGGCGCCTTCCGCGGTTTTGCAATCGGTGGTTGCGAGCCTGACGAAATGGGTATCGGTCCTGTTGTTGCCGTACCTCGCTTGCTTAAGCGCGCCGGCCTCACTGTTCAGGACATCGATATTTGGGAATTGAACGAAGCCTTCGCCAGCCAGTGTCTGTACTGTCGCGACGTGCTGGGAATCGATCCTGCCAAATACAATGTCAACGGTGGCTCTATCGCTGTAGGCCATCCCTTTGGTATGACCGGCGCACGTTGTACTGGCCACATCTTGCTGGAAGGCAAGCGTCGTGGTGCCAAGTACGGCGTTGTCACCATGTGTATTGGTGGTGGTATGGGTGCTGCAGGTTTGTTCGAAATCTTCTAAGTACTGGTACGCTGAAGGCAGGGGCGCTAGCGCCTCTGTCTTGTTTCACCCCCTATTGTTTCACCCCCTCTTGTTTCCCCGCTCATCTATATACACCCCGCAAACCCTCAGCACCGCCTTGTACACAAACAATCAGCCTCACTACAACCTAGCCACAACGTGCCACAACACAGCCACAACACAGCTACAACGCAGATCCATTCCTCAAAACTCAAAACTAGTCAGCGGCAATAACCCGTGCTGATTACGCCCATATTCGCCTAGGAATTATCACTACAGATCGTCATTGCGGCTGCTTCCCACATGCTCCCACTCCGGTTACACAGCGCCTATTGCGGCAACTACCTGCGCACCAGCCCGCGAAGGCTTTATGTGTAAACGCATTGACGATAGACTGGGCTTCGTTTTTTTACTCGGCCAAGGTAGATAATAATGACAACTATAGGTACTCCTTTCTCCCCCAGTGCGATCAAGGTTTTGATGTGTGGTTCGGGTGAGCTGGGCAAAGAAGTGGTGATCGAGCTACAGCGACTCGGTGTTGAAGTGATTGCCTGCGACCGCTACGACAATGCCCCTGCCATGCAAGTAGCAGACCGTAGTTATACCCTGTCTATGCTCGACGGCGAGGCACTACGAGCTGTCATCGAAGCGGAGCAACCCGACTACATCGTGCCCGAAATAGAAGCCATTGCCACCGACACCCTGGTGGCATTAGAGGCCGAGGGATTTACCGTTATCCCCACCGCCAGGGCTGCCCAGCTGACCATGAATCGGGAGGGCATCAGGCGACTGGCGGCGGAACAACTGGGCCTGGCCACCTCCAGCTACCTGTTTGCCGATAACAAAGCGGATTTTATCGCCGCTATCGACACCATCGGCACCCCCTGTATTGTTAAACCGATCATGAGTTCGTCGGGCAAGGGCCAGAGCGTGGTGGCGACTAGCGACGACATCGAGCACGCCTGGAACTACGCACAACAAGGTGGCAGAGCCGGTGCCGGCAAGGTTATTGTTGAGGGTTTTGTCGATTTTGACTACGAAATCACCTTGCTAACCGTGCGCCATCGAGACGGCACCGCTTTTTGTCAACCGATTGGCCACCGCCAACAGGACGGCGATTATCGTGAGTCCTGGCAACCCCAGGTGATGAGTGAGCTGGCCCTAGAGCGCAGTAGGGACATTGCCCGCCGAGTGACCGAGGCCCTGGGCGGCCGTGGTATCTTTGGGGTAGAGTTGTTTATCAAGGGCGACGAGGTCTTTTTTAGTGAAGTATCTCCCAGGCCTCACGATACCGGCATGGTAACCATGATATCTCAGGACTTATCCCAATTTGCCCTGCACGCCCGGGCCATATTGGACTTACCCATTCCCAACATTCACTTTCACGGCGCCTCTGCGTCGGCTGTGATTTTGGTCGAAGGCGAATCTAAGCAGCTCAGTTTTCACCACCTTGAGCGTGCCCTCAACCTGCCCAATACCCAGATTAGACTATTCGGCAAGCCCGAGGTCAGCGGCCGGCGCCGCATGGGCGTAGCACTGGCTAGGGCGAGCAGCACCGATGAGGCCAAGGAAAGAGCCCTGGCGATGACCGCAAGCATTGAAGTACAACTGGGCGAGCCGCAGCCCTAGCGGGGCGCAGCAGCTATCACCTCAGGTATTGTTAAATCACCACACTAATTCATTACCTAAAACCTACTGGAGCACTGTTACGATGAAATTTGAAGCCATTTTGTACGATGTCGAAGACAAGATTTTAACTATTACCCTAAACCGCCCCGAGCAGCTAAATGCGTTTAACGGCACCATGATGAACGAGCTGTTTGTGGCCTTCGACATGGCCGATGCCGACGACGACGTTGGCGCCATTATTCTCACCGGTGCCGGCCGCGGCTTTTGCGCAGGTGCCGACCTCTCCGGCGGCTCCGACACCTGGGAGGGCCACGAAGAAGCACTGGAGGGCTCAACCCGGGGCGACGGTGGCGGCGAAGTAACACGGCGTATCTACGAGTGTCTGAAGCCGGTTATTGTTGCCTTTAACGGACCCGCCGTCGGCGTTGGCATGACCATGACCCTATCGGCGGATATTCGCCTCGCCGCCCCCAATGTTAAAATGGGTTTTGTCTTTGCCGCCCGCGGTATTATCCCCGAGGGCTGTTCCTCCTATTTTCTGCCGCGCTTGGTCGGCATTAGCAAGGCCCTGGAGTGGTGTTATTCCGCCAAAGTATTCCGCTCGGAAGAAGCCCTAGAAGCGGGACTCATTCGCAGTATTCACCCCGCAGAAGACTTGATGACCGAGGCGAGAACCCTGGCCAAGAGTTTTATCAATGGCAGCTCGGCGGTATCCAATGCGGTGCTAAGACAGATGCTGTGGCGCATGTTAGGTGCCTCCGACCCTATCGAAGCGCATCGGGTCGACACCGCCGGCATCAACGCCCTGGGAACATCGGCTGACGCCAAAGAGGGCATCAACGCCTTTCTCGAAAAGAGAGAGCCTAACTTTCCCGCCAAGGTAAGCAAGGACATGCCAAAGTTTTTCCCATGGTGGGACAAACAAGAGCTTTAAACACAGCTGCACCAATTAATGCGGGGACAGTTTACTTATATCCCTCAAATGCAGTTAACAAGACTGCCAATTAAGTAAACTGTCCCCGTATTTACCTCATCAATCACTAGGCACACCCTCCATCGCCCTCAATCTGCAACCTATAGAGAAATAAAGCATAAGTGCGGATATGTGGTAGTTTGTCACATTGAATTTCCGGTGCTGATGATTATCCGAGGCGCCAACATGCCGAGCATCTCGTGTTTATCAAAATAAGCGGCAGCCTATCCGGGAGGATACATGTCTGAAACCAAAGCACTACCCAAAGCACTTATGCTGTCGATAGCTGCGGCCCAAGGCCTGCTGCTGCTCGTTTTATACCAAACACAAGAATTAAAAAGTTGGCCTAGCGAGACGCCTCTTGTGGCTTTTCCGCTGTGGACGCTGGCATTGGTGATTCCGGTTTTTCTATTGCTTTCACTAGGCCAAGGTAACGACGCAAAATTTTTACGGCTAACGGGGATTTTTACCGTCGTTTTAGTGCTTATAGCCGCCTATATGGGCTGGCAGGCAGAACCCTATGGAAAATTCCCCTTTTCCAACATAACACTGATTTACGGTATTAGTATCGGTATTGGCTGTTTTAAAGCACTGATGTATATACAGCAGCGCGTGTTTGTCTCTTTGATTAGTTATCAATCCCTATTTACCTATTCGTGGCGTAATTTTTTGATTCTCGCCTTTTCGGGGCTGTTTGTTGTCGGCTTTGCTTTGTTATTGCTGCTGTGGTCAAAACTTTTTTCTGTTATTGGCATCGACTTTTTTAAATCTCTATTTGCTGAACAGTGGTTTCTTTTCCCCACTCTTGGATTTGCTTTTGGTCTAGGCATTATTATATTCAGAGGGTTGCACCCTGTTCTAGATAGCATAACAACGCTATTGCAGGGCTTGATAAAAATTCTTTTGCCTATGGCGCTATTATTGGCTGCTCTGTTTGTACTCGCGCTGCCTATTACCGGGTTAACAGCGCTTTGGGAAACCGGTGTTGGCACCACTCTACTACTGTGGTTGACCGCGCTTATTCTGTTTTTTACCAATGCGGTGTATCAGGACAGTAGTGGTGTAAACCCTTATCCTGCTACCGTTCACCGCCTGATATCGCTGGCTTTATGTGTATTGCCGGTTATTTGCGGCTTGAGCTTTTACGGCCTGTTGCTACGCTGGCAACAATATGGCTTAACCGTACAGCGCGGTTGGGGATTTTTAGTGTGGCTTGTTTTGACCTTGTTTTCTGTGGGTTATGTCTGGGGCATTGTTAGACATCGATCGAGCTGGCCGCTAGTGCTGGGCAAAGTCAATGTCATGATGGGCTTAACCTTACTGACTCTTATGTTTGTAACGAATAGCCCGCTGCTAAACTTTAGGGAAATGTCTATCGCAAGCCAGTTGTCCCGCGTGGAAAACGGAAGCATTGACCTTAAAAACCTGGATTTTTATTACATTCACCAGCATTTGGGGCGCTCCGGATACTTGGCTCTCGAAAAGATAAAAGCTGAGCATAGCGATCTTGACGCTGAGATACTGGAAAACATCAATCATCCTGCGCGTCGTATGATGGGCGCAAGCCCCGTTAACTTTGACAAGTTTTGGCAAGAAATACACTATCGTCCGCAGGCATTTGAAGTGCCGCAACAAGTCGTGCAATTAATAGAGCGCGGCAGTGCTTCTTTTAGACCGATGGGCCCAGCGGGGAACGCCGGTGAAGCAGTGTTGATAGAAACAGACTTAAACGCTGACGGAAAGTGGGAGTATGTGCTTATTCGTTTATTTGATCGCGGCGACGGACACCAGGACATATTTCAAGCGAATTACTATTATATGATCAATAGCCAGTGGCATCTTGGCATGCTAAGTCACTCCGGAGCTAGGCAACACTTTTTTAGCAGCATAGGCTCCGGCCAAATGCTTAGTGCCACGAACAGCATTAACACCAATATAGACACCAATATAGACACCGCTACCGCAATTAAAACCGGTCAGATTAAAATAGAAAAACCTGTTTTCAACAATCTTAAGATCGGTGAGGTGTTGTTTCGACCACAGTAAGAACCGTCGCAATGGGGGTTGAACAATACGCTACCTTCCACGCCTTTCATGAATGTCTCTTTCAACATTCACCGGACAAAGCGGGCTAAATCGGGCGCGCTCGTTTGCCCGCAGTACGATTGGCGCACTGTCGCTGTCACCCTCGTAGGCTGCTTAGTAAGTTGCCGAAAAACCCACACAGTAAAAGCTGATATCGATTATTACAATATTGATCCACATCAATAAAATTCAAGACAAAAAGTAATTAAAATTACTTTCTTCTCCTTAAACTTGTTTTTTCGCACCGCGCCCATATTAATAAGACTACACAGTAAAAAATACAGTTTTACCTTGACGTATATCAGCCTAGAAAAGCAAATAAGTCGTACTATTTAATACGATAGTAGATCAACATGGGCCAACAAACAGCTAGTTACCGGAGATCGTGATGAATAACTTTGATTCAATCGTTATGGGTGCGGTAGATATTGCCCAAAATGAAGCATTAGAGAGAAAAAACACTGAATTGAGCCCACTGCATCTACTCTGGGGCTTGCTCAACAACCCAGCGAGCTATTGCTCCAAGGCTCTCAAAAAAAATACCCAAGAGATTAAAGCTTTGCTGGATGCCCTACCCTGCTCAACCAGCAAGGTAGAACTCGACAAAATCCGCCCAAACAGTAAATTCAGTGAATGGATTACCAAAGCCAGCTCGAGGGCTATTCAAAGTGCTCGCAACGAAATCAATGAAAGCGACTTAATAAAATTTTTGCCCGAAATAGTTCCTGAACTGACCATCGACTGGGAACAGTTTCAACAGGCAGAAATGGATGAAACGTCAGAGGTGCCTGACTTTTTAATCAACCTCAACGAATTGTCAGAGAATGGAAAACTCGACCCGGTCATTGGCCGCACTAAAGAAATTCGCGCGGTGATGGAAATTTTAGGCCGTAGGGGAAAAAACAACCCTGTATTAGTTGGCCCCGCTGGAGTCGGGAAAACAGCAATAGTTGAAGGCCTAGCCGATGCCATTTTCAAGGGTGATGTGCCGGACATTCTACAGGGAAAAGTGGTTTACAGCCTCGATATGGGTAGCCTTATGGCGGGCACAAAATACCGTGGAGATTTTGAGGAACGCATGAAGTCCCTGCTCGACTTTATTAAATCCCAAGCCGGCGAAGCGGTACTCTTTATCGACGAGATACACCAAATTGTCGGTGCGGGTAGAACCGACGGTGCCATGGACGCTGCCAACTTATTAAAACCAGCGCTAGCGCGCGGTGAATTACACTGCATAGGTGCCACCACCTACGACGAGTACCAGCGTTATATTCTAAATGATTCCGCACTGGATCGTCGTTTTTGTTCGGTACCCGTCGATGAACCCAGCGTAGAGGATGCGGTGGAAATACTGATGGGCGTCAGAGATAAAATGGAAATTCACCATGGCGTAAAGATTAGTGACGATGCCATTTACCAGTCGGTCGTATTAAGCGTGCAGTATATTACCGATCGGAATTTACCCGACAAGGCGATTGACCTTATTGATGAAGCTAGCTCCGCAATGAAATTAAGCGCCGAAGCGATGCCCAGCAAGTTGGCCGAATTGGAAGGCGATATCCGCTCAAAGAAAATCTACGCGCAGATGGATAAAAACAACCGCCAAACGCTCACTGAAATAAAAGAGCTGGAAAAGGAATTTGAACGGGGTAAAAAAATCTGGGAAGAGGAAGTATTGTCACTAAAAAGAGTCAGTGAGCTTAAGAATCAATTAGAACGCTATCGCTTTGAGTTTGCTCAGGCAAAAAGGGAGCAGGACTACGAACAGGCATCCAAGCTGCAGTACAGCCTTATTCCTGATACTGAGTCAGCTATTGAGGAATGCCACAATAACTGGGAACTGAACGAGGAGAATATTGCCAATGTTATTTCCCGCCACACCGGCATACCAGCAGAGAAGATTCTACGCTCTAAACAGGAGTCGATCCTTGAAATTGAGGAGAAAATTAGTAGCCGTGTCTTTGGCCAAAAAGATGCCATACACGAAATAAGTGAAACACTGATCGCCGCCCATGCCGGGTTGAATGACGAAAGTAAGCCTTTGGCCAGCTTCCTGTTAAAGGGCCCCAGTGGCGTCGGAAAAACTGAAACGGCCAAAGCCATCAGCGAGTTCCTATTCAACACGGAATCAAGTTTAGTGCGTTTTGACCTGTCTGAATTTTCAGAAAAACACAGCGTTGCCAAATTAATCGGTGCCCCTGCTGGTTACGTAGGTTACGAGGATGGCGGCGTATTAACAGAGGCCATCAGGAGGAAACCCTATTCGGTCATATTGTTCGATGAAATTGAAAAGTCTCACCCAGACTTTGCCGATATTCTGCTGCAGATTCTCGACGATGGTCGTTTAACCGATAATAAGGGCCGAACCATTAACTTTAGAAACACGATCATATTATTAACCACTAACTCACATGATATTGAACGTGATTTCAAAGCCGAGGTATTGGGTAGACTGGACGGAGTACTCAGCTATAGCTCTTTGGATCAATCGGTAATGGGCAGTTTGATTAACAAGCAATTAGTCATGCTTAACGAACGACTCAAGAGCAAGCGTATTTCTCTTGAAATTGGTAGCGCAATGATGGATAACATCGCTAGCCAAGGCTATGACGAACGCTACGGCGCGCGACCGCTCAATGCGGTTTTTAACCGGCTGATCACCCGACCGCTGGCCAAGCAATTACTGTCAGGGAATTTACAAGAAGGGCACTTTATTCTGGGCTTGGAGCAGGGTGAATTGACCATTTCTGCTATCACCGAGGCTGCCTAACCACCAGTAAGTCAGTGAAAGTCGCTTAATTCAACCGTGCCTAATGTGGTAGTTATTGTGGAAGCTATTATGAATACCACATCGGGCACACCCATCACTAGCTGAGCGCCAGCTTAACCGTATTTCCCAGTAACATTCACGTTACCTCAGCAGCATCCAAGACCAAGGAAAAACGCCAGCTGACAAAAAATGTCATCGGGTCGGCGTTTGCCCCTTTTATAAACTGAAATGTTATACACTGAAATCTTCCCACTCACGATGGCTGGAGATATATCGGGTAATGTACGACGCACAAGCCCAGGCAAAGATCTTTGTGTCCGCGGGCAAAACAATAGACCAGCGCACCGGGCAAGGTCTACACGTCGAAATTCTAGAGCATGACTCGCTTCGCTGGATGCGCTTTGGCAAAACAGATGTTCAAAGTGCAATGAACCTGGCGCAGCCCTGGTACCCGGTCGCCGCCTACATACAATCCATGCTGGCGGCGTTGTGCTTGCGGCCCCTGCCAGCACGTGTGCTGAGCTTGGGTTTGGGTGGTGGCAGCCTGGAGCGCTTTTTTGCCGAGAAATTGCCTACCGTGCAAGTCGTATCGGTAGAACCCAACCCCGTAGTAACCGCGTTGGCCTTGCGCTACTTTTGTCTTCCTTCAACAACACCGGTTATAGAAACGACAGGACAGGACTACCTGGAAAATGCCAGCGAGCTACAGGATCTCATTTTTGTTGATATGTGTGACGCCCATGGGGGCTTACCCTGTTTGGCACAGCGGGAATTCCATCAAACATTGGCCCGCAACCTCTCTGCCACAGGCATGATGGTACTCAACGGCATAGGCACAACCCAGGCCGAATCGCTGCAGTTATTGCTGGCTATTCGGCCAACCTTCCCCCATGTTATTTTTTCTCAGCAACCGGCGTCACAAAATGTCGTTCTGCTGTGCGCACAACAGCCATTGCCCTCAATAACAGAAGCCAAACAACGGGCCAAAGCCCTTTATTCCACACTGGATATCGACTTTGAACCGCTTCTTTCGGGCTGCACCGCACTCCCAACACCACAATAAATACGGGGACAGTTTACTTAATTGCAGCAAAACAAGTGAATACATCCCCGAATTAGGTAAACTGTCCCCGTATTAGGGGAGTGACAAATGACCACACAGGCCAAGATTGCTCTTAGCTCGCTGGTAAGAAGGACCAGCAACACCGAGGCGCTTAAGACTCAGATCAAAGCCTGCGGCGCTACATTGTCGCGAAAAGGTCGTTCACGAAACTGGGTATTGCGTGCTAACAACGCGCAAATTCGGCATATCATCGAAATAATAAACGGCGCCGACGAAGACAGTTGGCGGTGGCTGGCTACAAAACTTGTCGACAACATGCCGCCCACCAGCCGCGAAGAGATACTGGCGCTGGCCCAACAAAACCCCGCAATAACCGTGATGCAATTGGTGATAGCTACTGACTGCTCTCCCGCCGAAGCGCGGGAGGTGCTCGACGCACTGGAATGGACCGTTTAACGCTGGCTGGCGTGCTTTTGGCCAAGCCCCTCGCCTATAACGCTACAGCCCACCACCATCACTACATTAGAAACAATGCGACTAGAAACAATACCCCTAGCTGCCAAAACAGCCAATCAGAAAACCCGTAATGCTTCACACCGCCGTAACACTGCGCAATGCCCCAGTGACGGCTTGCTTACAACTATTGGCAAGCAATGTATTGCCCCTTGCCTATGTCGATTCAATTACATTTGTGCCAACGAAACCGCCAACTTTTGCTTCACCAACGAAGTTATTTGCCCTTTTTTAGCGGTAAATCGAACGTTTTCCTGCAGCGTGACAAAATTGCTGGGAACCAGCGCTTCAAACCGTTGTTTATCGCCGCCGACAACAACAATGCGGTCTAGGGTGCGGCCGTAGTATTTGTCCGCAAGCTGTGAACCCACCATGGTTGTCAAAAACTTTATGGTTGATTGATGCTGGCTATTACGCGCCAAGGTAGCGCCTACAATTTGACCAGCCACTGCCCCGGTAAATCGCTTGCTAAATTCGGCACCGATTTCAATTTCCTCTATCTGCACAATTTCACCACGCAACGGTGCGGTGTCCGACATTTCTAGCTGCTGTGTTTGAATCGCTTTGGTATTGGAACACGCCACTAACACCAGCAAGCAAATTGAAAGTAATAGCATTTTTGCCTTTTTCATTGTTCATGTCTCCTCAGTTAATTAAGTCTGCGATTAAGATAGCTGTGCACACTCCAGTATTCCGGCGTGCAAGGTTGCAGTGGGGGTAACTATACGCACACAGGATTAACAGCTTATTAATGAAGTATTAACCAAAGCTTAACCGGCAAAAAAGTCAGCTGGTTATTTGGGCATACCGAGACATAACAAGGCATATCGAGACATATCAAGGCAAGGCATGTACATAGGGTGGGCGTCGGGCAAACTGGCGGGAGCTCTGCGGGTATCGCTTTCTTAATCCGGGGCGGTGTTACCTCAATTCAATGGCATTCAGTCAACATTCCCAGTATTGATTCGACCAGAAAACACCCACTTTTCGCAAAACAACACGCAAAATGAAAAAAATTTGCAGAATACAAACGCCCGCCCCCCACCGCAATACCATAAGCCCTTTAAAACGCACTAAAACCCACAATAGACAACAACTCTAAGGTGGCACAACACCTGCAATAGTTATTGAGGGTGAGACGCAATCAAGCGGAAAAACGAATACCGACCCTGTAAATAATACGCGATCAAGGCAACGTATCGCGCTAAAGCTCACCGCTAAAAGGTATTAGTTCTTTCGCTTAAAAAATCCAATGCAAGCCTTCATCAAAATAGAAAACAAAATGCAAAGCCACTGAAACTGTTAAGACAGCAAATAGGACAAAGAACAAAACGAACATGTTGATGGGCGCCGCTCATCGACATGACCAAAACCAATGGCTATGAATAATCCGGTAATGTGACTACGCATTATTTTGCTGTATTAATGTTATTGCACCGTGGCTTTCAAAAAATGTGGCGGAGTAGAATATGCGCAGCACAACCTCTTTTCAGATAATCGCAAAATTCCATAATATCGTAGACATATTTAGAGCTTTCACGACACGCTTAACGCAGCCTAAGCACAAAGCCGTTAGGCGTCAGCTAGTTGTTGTCACTGATGACACGCTAACATGTGAACTACTAAAGATTGTTGCCGCACCTCTATTTACCCGTATTACAGTAATTGCTAATGCAACGAAATTCTTACAGCATAACGTTAACGACGGTGATGTTGTAGTGCTTGACCTCATGATGCTGGGTATCGACAGCATTGAAGTACTCAGAAAATTAGCTGAAAATAAAGCCACCGCTCGCATAGTATTACTCGGTGACCACGAGCAACGGGTTTTACATTGTGCGCAAAAACTCGCCGCTAATTATGGCCTGAAAATAGACGGCCTGTTTAGCAAACCGATATCCATCGACGCACTGTACGAGTTACTGGCCCGCTGTTCTGGCCGCACAGAGCCGGCAAAGGGCTCGCAAAAACAAGTCGGGCGCAATCCCCTGCTGTACCCCAGTTAAAAGCGGGCAATGTTGATTTAAGTCCCTGGGGTATAGTTAACAAAGCCCTGAATTAAGTAAACTGTCCCCGCATTGTTATTCGCAAGATGACAGGCAGAATACAAAATACCGCGCAAGTTAGCCGCCTCATTTCTCACCAAAACGCCAAAAAACCCTTAAAAACCCCTTTAAAACACACTAAAACCCACAAAATACAAAAACTCAAAGGTGGCACGCAACCTGCAATAATTATTGTGAAAGTTATTGGGAAAATTATTGTGAAAGTTATTGGAAGTGAGATGCAATCCAGCTAAAAACGAGCGTCAGCCATCTAACTAACGCGCCAACAAAGCGACTGAAAAAAGCACACGAAGAGTCACCGGCACATTCAGTAAAATGAAAAAGGGATGACCATACAATGAAAACGCTATCAAAAGCACTATCAGCCGCCGCAGCCATTGCATTCACCGGCATGGCGCAAGGCACACTAATCACCCAACTGGAAGACGCTACCAACGGCGGCGGTTTTTTTGCAGCAGTAAGCTTTCAGAACAACGGCGCCAATACCGTAACGGTTACCGCCGACATTGCCGACCCCATTAACGTCGGGCTCAGCAAGGGCGACATTTTAGGTATTTGGTTCGACCTGGATAACTTTTCTACCCTTAGTGGCCAACCCACCTTTGGCGGCAGCACCACCGTGCTGAATTACAACTTTAGTGAAAACACAGTGGGCAGTTCGTTGGGCGCCAATGTCAATCTTAACGGCTCAGGCGCCTCCAATTGGGACCTTGCAGTTGAAGTTGGTCAAAACGGTAATACCGGCGGTTTTATTCAAACCCTCAGCTTCGACGTCATCATCGCAGGGCTGAACGAAACACATTTTTTGGGCCAACGGCTAGGTATGCGGGTACAAAGCATTGCCGGTGCCAGTGATTTCGACGCTGGCTCGTCAAAACTACTGGGCGTTAACACCGTGACAGTACCCGAACCAGGGGCATTATTGCTGTTCGGGCTGGGCTTATTTGGGCTGGGGCTAACACGCACACGCACTGAGGAAAAACACAACAAAACGAAAAATACGAACAACAGCCATTGCGACCATAAGCCTATAACAGCCCCGCAGACAGCCCGGCCGGCAGACAGTCATGCAATAGCCGCATAACAATTACCCAGTCAGCAAGCAATAAACACATTACATAACAGGCCCGCCGCGAGCCGCAGACAGCGGCCCCAGCAACACAGCGGCAAACTAAACCATTTGCGGTAAATGTTGATGGATCAACCGCTGCATTCCCGTAACAAGAAACCTATTGCCACGAAATATATTCCCAAATTAGATCACCAAAAATTAGATCGCCAAGAAATACATCACCACGAAATACATCACCAAGAAATAGGTAGACAACAAATAGATGAGCAAGGATACAAACACCCAAGAAGCAAAACCAGCCAACAGACTATTTATCGATTGATAGAGGTGAAATAAAACCCATGAAAAAAATCAACGAGTGTGCAGTATGCCACGGTAAAACAGAGCAGCCCCCCTGCAGCTGGCAAGCAGTGAAAAATCTACCCATCAACAGCCACATTAAAAGCCCCATTGCCACCACCTGCTGCAGCCATTGCATGGCAGGCAAACAAAAAGCGCGTATGACCGTCGCTGAATTCGATGACATCTGGAGTGCCCTACCGCAGCTACAGTAACTACACATAACTAGAGCAACTACAGTAACTACATAACTACATAACTACATAACTACAACAACCATGTAACCGGTCACTGGCAACAAGCACAAGGTAGCTTTGTAGCATTAGGCGCTTCGTCACAAATTGGCTTTTGGTCCGACGATGCAATCGGCGACAGCACGGGCAACCTGCTAGACAATGTTGTGGTTATAACATCGGTACCCGAACCCGGATCATTGGCATTGTTAGGCCTAGGGCTTTTCGCCCTCAATGTTAGCCGCCGCAAAAAACGCGTTAAACAGCCTCGTCCGCCTCTATGATTTTGTCAATTGTCGTGGTCAAGTAAATTTAGCAGCGCCCATTTTTGTCGTATCTGCAGCCGGTTTCGCTTTAAGGGCATTAATCGCTTTAACAACTGTGCTGGCTACCAAGACGTAAACCCATAATCCGTAGCGATTAAAGACAAGCTTTCGCCGGGTTTTACTGTATGCACCCACATTCTTGAGCCATCGAATGTATTCATTCCATTGCCCCCATAGAGTTACATTTACCGCTAAATATCCCTACCCGCATCCGTACTTATACGGATAAGCACCCGATCAATCATGCCGAGATTCTTTACACCCAAGCAACACCGATACCAGCCAACATACTGCATCCCCTTGATAAATATCAATATTATATTGTTGGCACTATATATGCATGCTAGTTAAATATTGTTACATATTGCTATGTTATTCAATATCCAACATTAAGGCCACAAACAAAACAATGAAACTTACCGCCAAACTCATCATCGCCGTAACGCTACTATTACAGGCGTATTCCTCATCAGCGGTGGCCGCCAATCTGTTGACTAATGGTAGCTTTGAAGCGTTAAAATTCGAAGGCAATTGGACCTACATAAGCAACCCCAACAAGGCAGAGAACTTGGGCTTGGGCTGGACCTGGTCTGATGGCAGTGCCATGGAGTTTTGGAACACCCCTTTTCTTGGCGTAACCGCCGATCACGGCACAAAAATCGCTGAACTAAACGCCCACGGTGGCACTAGCCAATACAGCTTTTACCAAAACTTTAACACTGTTGCCGGCCAAAGCTACGACTACAGCTTTGCCTACCGCGCCCGGTCCAACAACCGCGAAACATTTCACCTAGGCATTACGCGCTATTTTGACGACGACAGCCAAAGCCTGATTGACAACATATTCTACGGCGACCATATCAAGGGCCAGTGGAAAACCGCTAAAGGTAGTTTTGTCGCCAAGGGATCTTCGTCTCGAATCGGTTTTTGGTCCGACGACGCAGCTGGCGACACCACCGGCAACTTGCTCGACAACGTGACTGTTGTCAACGCATTACCCGAGCCCGGATCACTGGCACTGCTAGCCCTGGGCCTTATCGCCCTTGGCGCTTCTCGCCGCAGAATAAAAGCGTTATAAAACGCTGCATACCATTAGCCCATAAATAGATGTATTGCCACTCAAAGCGGGGACAGTTTACTTAATTCCCTCGATGGACGTTAACCAGGCTTTGAATTAAGTTTACTGTCCCCGCATTGTTTTTACTAGGGTATAAGTTGCAGCTGCCGGGCGACAGCTACGGCCGATGTTCGATTACTCACGCCCAGTTTTCCAAATATATTTTTTAGATGCCACTTAACGGTATTCAGGCTAATAAACAGTGTCGTCGATATTGTATTGTTGGTACTGCCAGAAGCCATAAGTTCCAGTATGGTGCGCTCTCGGTCGCTCAGCGGTTCAATCAAACCGGGTACTGCGCTGCCACTGCTTATTATTGGGCGATTGTCTTCGCCGGTTTCCGCCGCTATCGAGACGGTAATATCGTCCAGTAAGCTTCTTTTTGACTGCGACCAACCCGCTATTTCACCCTGGCGCAAATCGAGCAATAAGGAATCAATTTCGCTGCCCTCATCGACAAAGCAGCGCACAGAATGGTTGGGTGCTGCAATCGCAAGCGCTTCATCCACTAAGCTGCGCGCCTTGCTATTGTCCTGTGAAAATCGCGCGCGCGCTTCGAGCACAAAACACTCAAGCACGCGCATACCCCAACGCGACTCCGTTGCCAGATGGCGCAACTGCGCCAACACCGGCAGCGTTACTTCAGGTCGCCCGGTGGCTATTTGTAACCGCGCCCAGGTTAAGGCGTTGCGACAGGGTAAACGCTCCCACTGTGATGGCAGCGACAAGGTGTCGGCGTCCACATCGATGTCATTAATCAAGGCGTGGTCTAGTGCTTCGTTCAGGCGTCCGGCTTGCAATAGATAGGCTATGCGGCCACCGACAACCAAGGCCTGGTGGCGCTCGTAAGGAGCTCCCCAACGGGCACCCACTGCCGCAATCAAATCGTAACAACGCATGGCGGCCCGGTGGTCTCCGTGCAAGCCGCTGATGCGGGCCAATGCGGTATAACCAAATACTAGCAGTTTGGTAAAACCCACTTCTCCAATCAGCGGAAGATTAGGCTGCAAGCACGCCATCGCCTCGTCGATTCTATTCCATTGATACAAAACAATACCCTGAATCACTTGCGGTATGGGTGCCACATACTTCTCTTGAGAGAAGCTGGTGCTTTCAGGCGAAAACCGTGCAAAACAATGGTCTAAATTGCCATTGGAAAAATCCGTTAGCGCTAAGAAACATTCAGAGTAAATGGCACCAAACTCTGACCCCGCCAACAAATGAAAGCGCCGACCCTGCGACAGTGTTTTTGCCGCCCGACCAAACTCCCCCAGCTCCGACAGTGCATAACCCAGAAAATTACAGGCAAGCCCGCGCTCGAAATTGTTCAAGAAGTCAAATTCGTCAGAGAGTAGCAGCACGATTTGATGAGGATCATCTCTGGAGATAGCAATACCGGCAGAGAGTAAACGTATTTGCTCTTGCAGATAGTTGTACTCGCCCAACTCAGTGGTCGTTTTATCACGCTCTATGAGCGATACCATGGTGGACAGAATATCGGCACTTTCGTCTGCGCTGTTGGCGTGATACAACGCGGTGCCCAGTAAATATAAAAGTTGGGGGTTTTCATTGCGAACGTCATCCGGGATTCGCCGAATCCATGCAATCACCTGTGGCATATGCCCAGCCATTAACTCAATCCATGACTGGCGCTCAACCAATCGGGTTACAAGCTCGAAATCACCTGCCAGCAAGCCGTACTCAACCGCCTCTCGTGACAAGTTTTCTTTTTCAAACCATACTGCTGTTTTGCGATACAGGCCCACCACTTCTCCGGGGTGGCGCCGCCGCAGCTCGGCCAGCAAAAATTCGTGGAACAATTGATGATAACGATACCAGGCGCGTTCCTGATCCAGCGGCGACACAAACAAGCCGTCTCGTTCGATATCTTCCAGTACTTGTTGGGCGTTGTTATCACCGGCAAGACAGCCCGCAAGATCACCGCAGATACGGTCGGACACTGACGTTCGCAGTAAAAAATCTTGCACGGCCTTGGGCTGCTGATTCAGCACGTCATGGGCCAAGTAGTCGGCAATGTCTTGTAAACTACCGGAAAAAGATTCGATGAAACCGTCTCGTCGATCGGGGTCTCGCAGCGACAATGAGGCTAGTTGCAAACCGGCAATCCAGCCTTCACTGTGCTGATGAATTTTTTCAATCTGCCCGCCATTTAAACCCAAACTTCGAATTTCAAGGAGAAACTCCGTGGCTTCAGCGAGGTCAAAACGCAACTGCACAGGCGTTATCTCTCGCAGCTCGTCCCTCACCCGCAACGCGGCCAAACCAAATTGTGGCCGCGTTCTTGAAGCCACAAACATTTGGAAATTCTCAGGCGCCAGGTTCAACAGCAGTTCAATTATCTCATCGGTTTCGCCACCGCCAACGCAGTGGTAATCATCGAGAAAAAGAATCAGCGGTACCGCCGCGTCGCGTATATCTTCAACCAGGTCACTGAGTGTTCTGGTTACATCAAAGCGCGCACTGGTGCTGATAATACGTGCGGTTCTCAAACCAAAGCTTGGAATGGCATATTGAATAGCTTCAACAATATTGCGCAGCAAGGATGCGACACTGTGCTCATCACTGCGCAAGGATATCCAGGGCGCCAGATAACCCTCAGCCTGCAATGCCTCTCGCGACTGAATCAACAGTGTGGTTTTGCCAAAACCGGCGGGGGCGGCAATCAGCGTTAGTTTTGGTTCCCGTTTATGTGCGCTCGATTCCAACAAGCGGTACCGACACACCATTTGCGAGCGGGCTATGGGCGAAATAAACTTGGTTTTCATGTGGGTTACAGCTTGTTGTGATCATCACCATTATTTTGCACCAAAAACGGCTCACTATGCACCTTAATCTCGCCGCCGGGGTGTAATTCAAGACGCACTAATCTATTCACGGGCACCGCTGTCCACTTCGATATATCCTCGTCTAGCGGTTCGGATACAACCAGTGCGCCGCCATTGTCCTGATTCAAATACAGCGACGGTGCGTATTGGTCGGAGGACCACCGCACCACGCGCACAGTATTTCCGTCAGTCAACGCCATGGTCGCGCGAAAGGCCTCTTTGATATTTTCATTGCGTCGCAACTCGTCAACATCGCTAATCGTTTTACGAATGGCATGATCGGGGTCATCACGCAGGCCATTGGTAATCATCAGCTGGAACAAAAGCTCACTGTCGGTACCACCCGATAACTGGTCAAAACACGTATCCGACAACAGTGAAAGAAGTTGTCGCCGCAATTGTACAAACCCGCCAATTTGGCCGTTGTGCATAAACAATAAGCGCGCTGCGCGAAAGGGGTGGCAGTTAACCGACAAATTGGCCGCACCGGTGGACGCGCGAACATGGGCGAAAAATACCTCACTTTCGATCACTCGGGTGAGTTCGCGCAGGTTGGTATCAGCCCATGCGGGGCCGGCATCACGATACAAACCCGGTTCTGCCGGTTT
>Ga0105355_10002071_pt1 | contig 18317 bp, 16 predicted proteins | sample GOMGulsemesocosm_2_FD_83508 | JGI IMG/M metagenome (GOLD analysis project Ga0105355, IMG submission 83508) | Methane-oxidizing microbial communities from mesocosms in the Gulf of Mexico - GOM9C Gulf of Mexico | ecosystem: Environmental > Aquatic > Marine > Cold seeps | place: Gulf of Mexico... | reverse complement strand
TCCTTAAGTTTGTATGGGGTTAGGCCTCCACACATCCCATTTTTTCGACCTTTGAATCTAAATTATTGTTAATAAAATCAAGCAATAATCAAACAAAACAAAAGCACCCCGACAAATGTGACGATGTGTGTGTGATTTATATAAAATATGTATGTATGAAATTCTACAAATTCCAGAATCTGAGATTTGTAAATTCATTGCGCGCTTTATACCATATCTAACTAGACAGCACAAATACCACACACAAAATTATTTCACCCAGCACATCTAAGTGGGTTAATTTTAGTGCAAAATTCGAGAAACATATAACGGCCAATTTCCATATTTGGCCGCTCGAATTTTTAGCTAATACATATAGAGCGCAATTAAATAGCCGCGAATCAAATTAAATCTCATTTAGCCGCTAAAAAATTTATACTTATCGGCTTTATTAGCGTTACAATAATGCTAATAAAACAAATTACCTATCAAATATAAAGAGTGGACGATGAGCGTAACCATTAAAACTGCAGAACAAATCGAAAAAATGCGCGTTGCAGGACGTTTAGCTGCACAAGTACTAGAGATGATTGAACCATTTGTAGTGGTTGGCACAACAACACAAGAACTGAATGACCGTTGTCATGCATTTACTCTTGCTAATGATGCAACATCAGCACCACTTTTTTACCCAAGCTATGATGAAAACGATACCAGTGCATTTCCGAAATCAATCTGCACTTCAATCAACACCGTAGTATGTCACGGTGTGCCAGATGACCGTCCATTACAAGATGGCGATATCGTAAATCTAGACATCACAGTAATCAAAGACGGTTTCCACGGTGATACCTCGAAGATGTTTTTAGTCGGAGAAGTTTCTCCTCGTGATAAGCAATTATGCCGCACTGCACAAGAAGCTTTATATGAAGGTTTGCGCCAAGTTAAACCTGGTGCACGTTTAAGCCGCATTGGTGAAATCATCGAAAAGAAAATCAAGGTTCACAACAAAGCGAACCCAACGCGTAAATATTCTATCGTAGAAGAATATTGTGGCCATGGTATCGGCGAAAAATTCCATGAAGAACCACAAGTGCTGCATTACAAATCACGCTTCAACGAAAGCAATCAAAACTTAGTTTTGCGTGAAGGCATGTGCTTCACGATTGAACCGATGATCAACGCAGGTAAAAAGCAAAACGAAGTCGCTGATGATGAATGGACTGTACTAACTAAAGACAACAAAAATTCAGCGCAATGGGAGCATACTCTTGTCGTAACCAAAGACGGCTGTGAAATTTTAACTTTGCGTGAAGAAGAAACTATCCCACGCATCTTAAAGAATTAAACATAGAGCGAAATCGCTACTATTTGACCATAACGCAGCTCAACAAGGGCTGCGCTATTCCTAATCGAACTCCAGGAAGGCGTCGCATGGAAACAACTCAAACTTGCCCCTCACAAATTCACAATGACTCTCTTTCTCTTAGCTATTGCAAACAACACATTCAAGATTATCAAGGTTGGCTAGAGCAGCGTTTTTTTGCTGGCGATAACATTATCGGCCTCGTGAGTAATCGGGCTGAATACATGGATAAGTTATTGACGCGTTTGTGGCAACATTTTAGTCTCGCAGATTATCCTAATTTAGCCTTAGTTGCCGTCGGCGGTTATGGTCGTGGTGAATTGCATCCTCGCTCTGATATTGACCTACTGATTGCGACCACCAGCCCACTCTGTGCAAACCAAAAACAACTCATTTCAGACTTCATTACCTTCTTATGGGATTTGCGTTTAGAAGTCGGCCACAGCGTCAGAACAATAGAAGAATGTTTAGAACTTGGGCTAGCTGATATTACCATCGCGACCAACTTATTAGAGTCACGTCGTATTACAGGCTCATGTGCGACTTTCGATGCCTTACAAAACATCATTACACCAGACAGTTTCTGGCCAAGCCAAGAGTTCTTCCAGGCTAAACATGAAGAGCAAATCGCCCGTCACACACAATTTAAAGGTTCTTCATACAACCTAGAGCCAGATCTAAAAAGCAGCCCCGGCGGATTACGTGACTTGCAAACTATTCTATGGATCACTCGCCGTCACTTTGGTTCTGATAGCTTTCTCGAGTTAACCACCCATGAGTTTTTAACTAAAGGGGAATATCACGAGCTCGAAGACTGTCAAAATTTCCTCTGGCGGGTGCGTTTTGCTTTGCATTTGGGATTGAAGCGTTGTGATAACCGCTTGTTATTCGATCGCCAAACCACAGTTGCCGAGGCGCTAGGTTACACAGGTGAGCATAATCAAGCCGTAGAGCAAATGATGAAGCAGTTCTATCAGACTATTCGCCGAGTCACTGAATTGAACGAAATGTTATTGCAGTTATTCAATCAGGCGATTCTGGGCCATGTGGGTATGGATGTGCGCAATGTTACACCCGATTTCCAACTGCGCGGCAGTCTCATTGATACTACCGATGTCAATCTATTTACTAAGCGCCCTTCTGCAATCATAGAGCTGTTTTATCACGTAGCTGATAATCCACATATTACAGGGATCTACGCAGGTACAATTCGAGAGCTGCGCGACGCGCGTCGAAAATTAACCTGTTGGTTAGAAGATATTCCCGAGTGTCGCGATCAATTGATGCTGCTTTTAAAGCATGAAAATGCCAGTAATCTAGCGTTAACCTTAATGCACAAACACGGAGTCATTGCTGCATATATTCCGCAATGGAGTCGTATTTTAGGACAGATGCAATTCGACTTATTCCATACTTACACGGTTGATGAACACACTCATCGCTTAGTAAAAATCATTGATTCTTATAAACTTGATGCAACCAAAGAAACGCATCCATTATGCTGTGAGTTATACCCTCGTTTACCTAAACCTGAATTGTTACTCATTGCGGCCATATTTCATGATATTGGTAAAGGTCAAAAGGGCAATCACTCAGAAATTGGTGCAATAGACGTTCGGGCATTTTGTAAGAAACACGATATTAGCAAACCCGACCGTAAGCTAGTCGCTCGTTTAGTTAAATATCACCTACTTATGTCAGTCACAGCCCAGCGGCGAGATATTCACGACCCCGATGTGATCACCGAATTTGCTCGAACCATAGGTGATCAACAACATCTTAATTATCTGTATTGCCTCACGGTGGCCGATATCTGTGCCACCAATGATACCTTGTGGAATAACTGGAAAGGTTCATTACTACGTGAACTGTATTTCTTAACTCAACAAGCACTGCGCCGCGGCTTAGAAAACCCGTTAGATGCTCGTTATTTGAGAAAAGAACATAAAGATACCGCCATGGCATTTTTAGAAAATAACCAATGCAAGCCGGAAGAAATTAGTGCGCTGTGGGCGACTTTTCGTGATGAATACTTTCTCCGTAACGACCCAAGCCAAATTTGCTGGCAAACCTTGGGCATACTCAATCATCAAGATAAAGACAAACCGCTAGTGTTGATCAACCAAAACAGTAATCGCGGTGGTAACGAAGTCTTTATTTATGCCAAAGACAGTCCAAACCTGTTTGCTTCGACCGTGGCAGAGTTAGGCAATAAAAACATCAATATCCAAGATGCTAAGATCATGTCGAGTCGTAATGGCTATGTATTAGATAGCTTTATCATTCTTGATCAGAGTAATGAGCATCTGCCAGCCGATCGCGTGCATGTATTACAACGCGCTTTGATGAATGCGTTGAAATCAGGTGAATTACGTAAGTTACGTAAAACTCGTATACCACGTCAAATGCAGCAATTCTCAGTTTCAACTAAGGTGAGCTTTATTGCCACCAAAAAGAAGCGTACGTTTGTAGAGATAATCACTCTCGATCATCCCGGTTTACTGGCTCGAATCAGCCGTATCTTCAGTAAAGCGAAGATCGTATTACACAATGCTAAAATTTCGACCATTGGTGAGCGTGCTGAGGATTTCTTTATTATTTCCGGCGCTAACAATCAACCGTTATCACCAGAACAACAAGCTGAGTTAAGGCAAAAGCTAATTGAGGAATTAGAAAACCCTTAAATAGCCATAATTTTCTTTGATATAGCCAAGAAAAGTGTGATAGAACTAACACTCGCTTTTAAATCGTTACTATTAATTTTCGATAGTAACGATTAACTTAAATCTAATTATTTATCGATTCGCCATTCTTACAGAGTGGGCGAGTCAAACTAGGAGACTTTCAATTCATGGCAACTTTTTCTCTCGCATTCGGTACTGCAACTAAAAATGCAGCAGGCAAGATCATCGAAGCTTACTTCCCAAATCCAGTATTAAACCCAAGCGCAGATCTTGTTACCGACTTAGCTGAATTAGTTAGCTACGACGGCAATAACCAAACTATTGAAATTAGCCCAACTCAAGCTGCAGAGTTAGCAAGCGTATTTGCTAAACATAGCGATGCGAACGAGAAATTTGCAGCGGCAGCAGCAAACAGCAAACAAACGTTAGTATTAGTTATTCTTGCTCGCGATGAAAAACCTACATCTGTCGCTGAAGGTTACCTAAAACTACAATTAATCTCACACAGGCTCGTTAAGCCACACGGTACTGTCTTAGACGGTATTTTTGGTCTACTGCATAACATCGCTTGGACCAACCAAGGCGCAATCGATCTACCTGAATTAGCAGAACGTCAAATGCAAGCGCGTTTGTCTGGCGAAGTCCTTACTGTTAACTGCGTAGATAAATTCCCTAAAATGACTGACTACATAGTACCAACAGGCGTACGTATCGCCCATACCGCACGAGTGCGTTTAGGCGCACATGTTGGTGAAGGCACGACCATCATGCACGAAGGTTTTGTTAACTTTAACGCGGGTACAACTGGCGTAAGTATGGTTGAGGGTCGTATCTCAGCGGGTGTTGTTATCGGTGAAGGCACTGATATTGGCGGCGGCGCTTCGATCATGGGCACATTAAGCGGCGGTGGTCAGTTAGTTATTTCAATGGGCGGAAACTGCCTATTAGGCGCTAACGCAGGCCTTGGTATTCCACTGGGCGATCGCTGCACAGTGGAATCAGGTTTATACATCACTTCAGGCTCTAAAGTACAAATGTTAGATGCCAGTAATCAAGCCGTTGAAGTCGTGAAAGCGCGTGATTTAGCCGGTAAGAGCGACCTACTATTCCGCCGTAACTCTATGACAGGTACTATCGAATGCTTAACTAACAAAACAGCAATCGAATTAAACTCAGAGCTGCATTCAAATAACTAATTGATTAGCTTTCTGTGAACATACAAAGACCAGCACAAGCTGGTTCTTTTGTATCTAAAGGTAATTAAAAGTACAAAAAAAGCACCGCGATTGCGGTGCTTCGGTATAACTTTGAAGTTTTTTTAGTAGCCGATTACAAAGTAGTTATTTATTAATAATTACAGCGTATCGATGTAGTTTTCCATGTCTGTACGTAGGTTATCAGATTTAGTACCGAAGATAGCTTGGATACCAGAACCGACAACCACTACCGCACGAGCGCCTAGGGCTTTTAGTTTATCTTGGTCAACTTGGTCAACCGAGTTAACGCTAACACGTAGACGAGTGATACATGCGTCTAGGTTAGTGATGTTGTCTTTACCACCGAATGCCGTCACTAATTCAGCCGCCATTTCGTCAGTAGATACAGCTACTGTTTCAGCCACTTCATCATCTTCACGACCCGGTGTTTTCAGGTCTAACATCTTAATTACAGCGCGGAATACCACATAGTAGATTGCAGCGTAGATTAAGCCAATAACAGGCAGTAATAAACCGTTAGTAGACTGGCTGAATAATACCGTGAAATCGATGAAGCCGTGTGAGAACGTAGTACCGTGTTTGATGCCTAATAAGATCATCACAACAAATGCAGAACCAGCAAGTAATGCGTGGATTACATATAAGATTGGCGCAACGAATAGGAATGCAAATTCAATTGGTTCAGTAATACCTGTTAGGAATGAAGTCAGCGCAGCTGAAACCATGATACCACCCACTTTAGCGCGGTTTTCAGGTTTAGCTGAGTGCCAGATAGCAACAGCAGCAGCAGGTAGACCAAACATTTTAAACATATAACCACCAGCCATGTTTCCGGCTGTTGGGTCACCAGCAACATAGCGAGAGATCTCACCCGTAAACCATTCGCCGTTAGCGGCTGTACATACAGACTCAGTTGCAGCTACGATTGTATTACCATCAATACCTTTACAGAATGCGCCCGCTTCGAAGAAGAAAGGTACGTTCCAGATGTGGTGCAGACCGAATGGGATAAGTGCACGTTCAACTACGCCATAAATACCAAACGCCATGGCAGGGTTTTGGTAAGCAGCCCAATCAGAGAAAGATGAGATTGCGCCACCGATTGGAGGCCAAATAACAGAAAGAATTAAGCCAAGGCCGATAGCAGCAAAACCAGTAATGATTGGCACTGCACGTTTACCGGCGAAGAAACCTAAATATTCAGGTAAGCGAATAGTATAGAAACGATTGAATACCCAACCAGCTAAACCACCGACTAAGATACCACCGAGTACACCGGTATCGATTTTGTCAACACCCATCACGCCAGCCATTACGCCTAACGTTGCCGTCATAATACCGTAACCAACGATTGCAGCTAAACCAGCAACACCGTCATTTTTAGTGAAACCCAGTGCCACACCGATTGCAAACAGCAGTGCCATTTGACCGAACACCGAACCACCAGCTTGCTCCATGATGCTAGATAGAATTTCTGGCATCCAGCTAAATTTAGCTGCACCAACACCTAATAAAATACCAGCAACCGGTAATACCGATACGGGTAGCATTAGCGACTTACCTACTTTCTGTAGATTTGCAAACGCGTTACTCATCTCTCACTCCTAATCTTGAACTAAGTAATTAATTATTGAAGCTATTTAGCCACAATATATTAAGGTAATAAAATAATTGAGTTAACTATAGCTGGCTAAAAACGATTGTTCTAACAAATACTGAATTGATCGTTTAGATTTGAATAGCGACTCACAATGGTACAATTTGTCGCAATAAATCAGTAAGGCAACGAAAAAGATAAATGATGAAGTTTCATTCGGAAGACTATAGAACTGAATAATAGCTAGGGTCATCACAAATACCCCAGAACTGTTATTTAAAACAATACCAGGGCACTTGAAATTAATCTTTCATGATAACAAGAACAGCACTGACACTTTGTAACAAACTGTTACAAGATGTTGTCTGAATGCTATCTAACGATATTCGGCTTCAGTAGCAGGCCAATTGAACTTAGCAAATAGCGCTAACACCTCTTCACCGATATCAGCTTCGATGTGTATAGGCGCATGAGTAACGGGGTGAATAAAACTCAGTGATTTAGCAATTAGCAGTAATCGCGACAGCTCAAAATGTTCACGATAGAATACATTATGGCGCCCATCACCATGGCTAGTATCACCCACGATAGGATGAAAAAGATGCTTCATATGTCGGCGTAATTGATGCTTACGGCCAGTTTGTGGCTCTAATTCCATCAGGCAGTAGCGGCTAGTCGGATGATTTTTGCTGACCGCATACGGGATTTCGACTTGATGCAGTGGTTTATAATGCGTTATCGCTTCTTGCGCTTCTTTATCTTGGGTCGCATCTTTATCTGCAATTTTATCTAGTTCTTGTTTCAATGCGTAATCTAACGTGCCCGCTTCATTGATCCAGCCGCGCACCACAGCAAGGTAACGCTTAGTCAAAGCATGGGCTTGAAATATTTCGCTCATTTGTCTTGCCACCTCACTCGACAGCGCAAACAACAAAATACCCGATGTTGGACGATCTAAGCGATGTACAGTATAAACATGCTGACCAATTTGATCGCGTACCATCTGCATCGCAAACTGGGTTTCATGACTGTCTAACCAGCTGCGATGAACTAATAAGCCCGCAGGCTTATCAATGGCAACCAGATATTCATCTTGATACAAAATATTCAACATTTCGGTTTTTCCTACGGTGATCGTCATGTGTCATAACAATCAATTTTAAAGAATAAAATACAGTACTTAGTCAGTGAACAAGCTATCAAATTTAATCAATAGCAAAAGCAAGTCTTGCGTCGGCTTAGGCTCAGTGTTGAACGCCTCTTCTGCCATTGGTGATATTGCCATGCTTTGCGGTAATGTCAGCTTATTATCTAAGATATATTGCATCTTCACCAAGAACACAAACTGCAACCAATCGCTGAAACGCAGGGTATCAATGCAAAAAGGGGTATCGCTGGCTAATGCTTCTGCACTTGGCACGACGGTATTCCATAACCCAGTTGCTTTTAATTCGCCTTCAAGCCGAATTAATAACTGCTGTACTGCGGCCATTTGAGCAACTTCATGTGAGGTATTATTAGCAATTTTCATTTGAGCATTGTCCACTAAGTTTAAACGGCAGTGAATATAGCATAAGCGTAGGCAAGCTAAAACTTGTCAGTGATTTTCGCTATACCTTGAAAAAGTCCCTATCTTACCCCACATAAATTGCTAATCACTGGATAATAGATAGCAACAACGCTATCACTTTAGCCTTAGTCACCCACGTTTGATTTAGCGGAAATAATGATCTCACGTTGTAACATGGATATATTGATTGATGACAGCAATGCACTCACTTAGCACTCTTTCGGAGTTTTTGTTACAAGCAAAAACCCAATTCCGCATTTATGAAATGGGTCGTACCATACGTAAAATTTCGACAGACGACTTCATGCTATTTGAAACAGCTAAGAAACCTTATCCCGCGCCGTTGCAGCGTCACGCTCAATTTGCAGTGACATTTTGGAATAAAAACGAGAACAACGAACATTACTTGTGGTTCCTAAAGTTCCCACTGGATGAGCAAGGTTTGTTGATTGAAGGAACACGTAATACCTTCCTAAATATGGTGATCGAATCTTTAGGTTTATCGCTAGAGAAAACTCCCAGCGAAGAAGACCAAGAGCGTCTAGCAACCAATCCTTATGTGTTCAAACCAAGCACAGATAAAGTGGCCATGCTCAACGCCATGATTAATCGTGACTTCATTCGCCCAGAAAGTAAATATTATCCAACAGCACAACAATACTTTAGCGCTAAGCAGGGATTAGAAAGTTGGCAAGAAGTCGGCGTGCAAGGTATTTGCGATGTAGCAGCAAGACTCGATCGTGATAACAATGCCGAGCATGTTGCTAAGGCAATCAGTAAACTACCTAACGAGCCATTGTACTCACTGTGTTTATCGCTAGAACATAGCACTTTACCAACCAATGTCAGTGAAAGCCTAGCCGCTGAAATAGCCAAAGAAACTGCAAAAGCAACAGCAGATGACGTGCGTTTATCTATGTTATTACGCGCTATTTCTAATGCGCCGGCAACGGGCTTAAGAACTGCATTATATCCAGCAATATTTCAACAAACAGATATCTGTCAAACAATCGTGGCGATTGCTGGTCGCAGTTGGCAAGATCTTAATGATGACGCCCTATTACTGGCTTTCTTTGAAGCGGCAGTAAAACAGCATAAAGGTAATGAGCTGTTTATTTACCTATTTTCAGATCTGGTTGCTATTCCGTTATTGCGCGACAAAATGTTAGCTATGTTACGTAACCCAGATCGCAGCAATGAGTTAGGTACCGCTATCGGTTTCTTGTTTCAGCAAAACAGACCAAAATAGTACGCGTTGAAATAGTAAAAATGAGACTTATTAAAAGTACAATAATGGAGTATTGAACACTATGACCAATCTATTGATTATCCTCTTTGGCTTTATTGGTATCATGGTGTTCAGACATCTACGTAAACAGTCTGAATTAGCCAATAAGCATATTCTGCGATACTGCGAAGAACAAAATTTACAATGGCTATCAACTGCCGCAATTGCTATCGGCTGGCAGCCACATAAAAGTAGTTTGTTTCGCTATAAGTTTAATTTTGAATTCAGCAGCAGTGGTGCAAATTGCTACCAAGGCACCTTAATCATGCTTGGCCCTATCGCGGATCAATTTATCCTACCGCCTTATGCAATAGATGAATAAACAAAAAGGAATACGTGCATGTTAAATAAAGTGAACCTGAATTTATTAACAACTTTGCGCGTATTGTTAGAAGAGTGTCACGTTAGCCGTACAGCCCACCGTCTGCATCTGACTCAGTCAGCAGTCAGCCGTCAACTCAGCCAATTACGAGAACTGTTTTCTGATCCGCTGCTGGTGCGAGATGGTAACCAGCTAATAATAACTCCGCGCGCAATCCAACTACAAAAAAAACTTAATAGCATCTTTCATGAATTCGATGAGCTATTGAATCCAGAAGCATTTGTCCCGCAGAATTGGCAAGGTGAATTCGTCATAGCTTCCAGTGATTATGTCGCCCAGTATGTGTTCCCTGAAGTGGTTAGCAATTTAGCGACTCAAGCGCCCAACATTAGTATCCAATATCAGTTATGGCAACCGAGCTATTTATCACAACTAGCCGACTCCCCGATTCAACTAGCATCGACTATGTTACCGGAACAACCACAGGGTGTATCGAGTATGCAAATTGGCTGCGACCGTTCAGTCTGCGTCATGCGCAAAGGCCACCCACTTGCTCAATCGCTTGCTCAATCAATCACTCAATATCTACAAAAAAAGCAGAAAGTACAGTCTAAGCTCAGCGTTGATGATTTATTAGCTTACAGCCATATCCGCGTGACTGGCGGTGGTGATAAAGATAGTTATTTGGATAAAGCCTTACAGAAGATTGGCAAGCAACGTCATATCGCGCTGAAAGTACCGTTTTTCTCAGCGGCCTTTAACGTGCTTGGCCAAAGTGATTATCTAATGGTGTTACCTTTCCATATTGCCAACAACCTCAGTCAACATTTAGATATCTGCTTCCAACCTTTGCCGCTCGATACCCCAGTACATAAATACTGGCTACTCTGGCATCCCAAACACGATCAAGACCTCGCTCACCAGTGGGCTCGCAATAACATTAAGCAAGTGATGGAAAATTCGCAGTACTCCATTGGTTATGAAGCTTAGTCGCTCTTAATCGACATCATCATGATTTAAAATCATAAGCTTAATGATTTCTTCTGATTTCAAATAATGACCACGCTTTGTTACTGTCTCTGCAACAACGATTATTTATTTCAACAATCCTCATCGTTTCATTAAGAGAGACACACAATGACACTGACAGTTTGGTTATCACTTTTCACTATTTGCATTTTAGGCGCTATGTCACCAGGGCCAAGCCTCGCTATGGTTGCAAAACACAGCTTGGCAGGCGGACGTAAAAACGGCCTCGCTGCAGCTTGGGCGCATGCCTTTGGTATCGGCGTTTATGCTTTCGTGACGATTATCGGTTTGGCGGTATTATTACAGCAATCTCCATTACTGTTTAAAGGCATTAGCTATGCTGGCGCCGCTTATCTGGCTTATTTAGGTGTTAACGCACTGCGCTCTAAAGCTGGTGTTGCAGCGAAGTTAGAATCAGGAGAAACCGTCAGTGTTTGGCAGTCTGCTCGAGAAGGTTTATTCATATCTCTACTTAGTCCTAAAATTGCTATTTTCTTCATCGCTTTATTCAGTCAATTTGTTGCGCTTGCTAACGGCCCGAGCAGCCAAGCTATTATCGTTGCAACACCTTTGATCGTTGATGGACTTTGGTACACTTTAATTACCTTTATGTTATCTAGCCCGAAACTCATCGATAAACTAAAAAGCCGTGCAGTATTGATTGATCGAGTTTCCGGTGCTGTGCTTATTTTACTGGCACTGCGCGTCGTCTGGATGACTTAGACTGATAGCGGATTACTGGCTATACTGAGAAAAAACACAGGGAGCAGTACGATGTTTTTATCCACTCAAAGTCTATCCAACCTATTCGCGCAATTGGGCTTAGCCGATGATGAATTAAGTATCAAACGCTTTATTAGTCAGCACTCCTTGGCTTCGGGCACCCACCTATACCAAGCTAGTTTTTGGAACCCATCCCAAGCACAGTTTATTCGCGAAGCTATCTATGAAGACGCCGACTGGGCGGAAGTTATTGATCAACTCGATGTCATGTTAAGAAAAGCCTGATAATATGGCAACTTAACTTGGCATTGTGTTAATAATAACGCCAGCAACCAGAGGTGATGACAGTGACAACGAATCAACATATCCATGACGCTGCAAACCAGCTTGCCCACGAAGGCAAAAAGCCCAGCGTCGCGTTAATCAAATCTCGCTTAAAACAGCCTGCGAATATGCGCGATATTATTGAAACGTTAAAAACATGGCGATTTGATCCCAACAGTAAACCGCAAATACCACAAACAACGGCGTCTGAAACCAAGATCCCAAATGACATAGCCGCGGCCATTACGCCTCTACAGCTTGAAATAAGCCAATTACAACAAGAAGTTCAGTTACTAAAAACGGAACTCGTTAGCATTAAGCAAACTTTACTGGCAGATTAATTCAGCTATTGCATAGGAAGATAAAATTGTTCACTGCAGAACTTACTTTTGAGTGCTATCAAGATAGTACTATTGATGCTGTTAATGACGGTATTACTCAGCTCATTGATGCTTTACGTTATAACGGCCAGATCCTAGGTCGTGAATTCCCTACCAGCATGCATGATGGCGTATTTGTCACTCGTGTTGTTTGCCCCGAAGAAGATAGCTTGCAACATAAAAACCATTCAGAGCAAGTTAAAATTCAATTACAAACCTTAGCTGATGTAGGCCTATTACAACCACAGATTCGTATCACTGGCATGGATTTACATTCTGATAATACCGACCCTTGTGATTCTAGATCGTGGCAGGTTTTATATACTCATTACCTCAGTACTTGCTCGCCATTACGTTGTGGTGAACACCTTGCGCCAGTGCCGCTTTATAAAGTACCGACAACCACAGGTGATCATCAACAATTACTACGTTGGCAAATCGATTGGAGTTGCGCAGATGAATTGCAAATGCATGGCACTACGTTAGCTAAGCCATGCCGTGAAAGCTTAACTGATTGGCTAAGCCCATTAAATAAAACGGGTTCTAAACTAGCAAAAGAGATAGAACAACAAAACAATATTCCGACTTATTATTATCTTTATCATATCGATGAAGAGCAAGTGGAAGATAAAGAGGATTGCGAAAAAGAATGCAAAGAAGAGTACGGTGATGATGGTGAACGAGATACACAAGCCAAAGCGCGTCGCTGTCCGAACTGCCAAGGTAACTGGCTATTGGCTGAGCCTATTCAGGGGATCTTTGATTTTAAATGCGATAGCTGTCGGATCGTATCCAACTTGCCTTGGTGATAATAAATATACTTTGTTGTACAGTTAACTACCCTAGATCGACTTAAGAATTTAGATTCTTTCAAGCAAAAACGCAGCAAGTTTATCCATGAATGCTTGGCTTTTGCATCCATGCAAAAGACATTTTGTACCGAAAAATCTAAATCCTTAAACCTGTATGCTTTATTCCAAGTTAGGTTAATTAGCAAAACGAGTATTACTAAGCCATAAACTCATCACTAAAAACTGGCTTTAGCTGGGTAATGAAACTGGCTAAATCAGGCGATAACACTGCGCTAATACCTTTACCGAGGCGTTCTTTTACTACTGCACCGTTAGTATTATCAATAGCAATAATGTCCATTTCATCATCACAAGTGGCAATAAACAAAGTCGGTGATTGTTTAAGTTTCTTCTTCATCAATAAGTGCGCAATTAAGTTCTCTTGCAAACCAATGAAATCGTCTTCATTCCACACTTGCACCAAACCGACAATTTCACCATTGAAGTCTGCATAAATATGGTCGCTATAATAGTCGCCAAAAAATGCATCAATTTGCTTATCTAAACTGATCTCTAAAGCATTTTCAATATTGGCAAAATCGATTTTACCATCTCGCTTTACCGGTTGCCAAAAACGATAAATTTCACCATCGCGCTCTTCGCTACCAGCTAAAAAACACGTCGAATCCCATTCAGGATCGAAGATTTGAGCGGGTTTAACCTGCTGGCTTTGTGATTGCTCGGCATAGGCTTGATAAAAATCAGCTAGCGCTGATGAAACTGCAGTTGTCATGATAATTCCTTAAATAACGCTATTTTATCCCGCCAGCATATCACTCTCAGAGAAAATTTATTACAATCATTCATTCAAGTAATAACATCTAAACCCAGCAACATGGGACTCACCATGGATGACGGGCGATTAATGGAACAACAAATGACAAGCAAGCAGCGTTACCAGAATTCTTCGGCTTTAGAAAAGTTAAACCTAGGCCAAAAAACCGAATATATCTCAATTTACCAACCGAGCTTATTGCAACCTGTTCCCCGTCAACTTAACCGTGACGATTTAGCCCTAGGTAATGACCTGCCATTTACAGGTTATGACTTGTGGAACCTATATGAATTATCTTGGTTAAATAGCAAAGGTAAGCCAATCGTAGCCGTTGCCGAAATGAAGTTATGCGCAACCAGTGTTAACTTAATCGAATCAAAGTCATTCAAACTGTATCTAAACAGTTTCAATCAGACTCGTTTCGAGGATAGCGCTACCGTAAAAGCAGCATTAGAAAAAGAGTTGTCGGCGTGCGCCGAAGGCAAAGTTGCAATCACCCTATTTGATGACTTGGATAAAGCACCGAGTCAAATTGAATTATTAACGGGTACTTGCATTGATCACCTAGATATCGAAGTAGATAACTACAAATTCGATGCCGCGTTATTACAAGATGCAGCAGACAGCAGTGATATTGTTGCTGACAGCCTATATAGTCATTTACTGAAATCGAACTGCTTAGTGACGAACCAACCAGATTGGGGCAGTGTTTATATTGATTACACTGGACCTAAGATTAGTCAAGAAGCACTATTGCGCTACCTAATATCTTTCCGTCAACACAATGAGTTTCATGAACAATGTGTTGAGCGTATCTTCACTGATATTATGCAATATTGTCAGCCGAACAGCTTAACTGTTTACGCGCGTTATACTCGTCGAGGCGGTCTAGATATCAACCCAATGCGTACCAATACCACAGCGACTATCTCGAATACTCGCTTGATCCGTCAATAATATTTCTGCAATTTTAGTGTCACTAATACTGAGATCCATCACTACACACTCAGTATTAGTGAATAAAACAAATAAAATGCTTTACTACTTCAACTACTGATTGCTAAATTAACCGCAATCATTTTGCTAATGATATCTGCGCTGGAAAGCACTTAAATTTATAAGGATATGTATTGAGCGCCAACATACGCCTTCAATCGATATGGAAATTATGATCTTACGCTGTTACATATGCCTATTGTTTATCTTCGCTAGCGGTACAAATGCAAGTTTATTTGATCAATTACAACTACCGAGCAGTTTAAACGCAAGTCAAAAACTACAATTTAGCCAGCCATATCAATGCATTCAAGATATTGATGAATTCCTGCAAACGCAAAAAACTCACGTTATCACTGAAACGGCAAGGCTCAGCAGCATCAGAAATAATTCAGTTACTTATTCAGATATCGTATTAGTAAACCAGCAAAAAGCGCTGTGTTATTACTATGCTGGTCATATTGCCCAAGCCAGTATCCTACTAGAGAAAATATTACAAAATGACGACAGTAATGTTCCAATGCATCTCGTCCAGCAAGGTTTACTAATCAAAAGTCATATCCTCGCACAATCACCAATTTTGGCTGATGTGCAAGTAGCTCGCTATAATATCGGCAAAGTAATGGAGCAGATCGATAACAACAGCTATAACCCGACAGATAATGGCTACTTTGCTTTGTATTATATCGAAGGAGAAATTGCGCTAAGATTATTAGATTATGATTCAGCCATGGCGGCATTTAGCAAAGCTGAGCAATTTGCTCAGAAAACCCCGCTGAATAATAATGCCGCTTGGATAGCCTACGCAATTGGCCAGACTTATGAAAAGCAGAATAAACTTTCCCTCGCTCTAAATGCTTATAACAAAGCTGAAAGCTTGTTGCTCAACAATACAGATATTCTCAATGGCTTGCTCAGCAAACAAATGAGCCAAACTTACATTAGCCAAGAAAACTATAAGCTTGCCATTAACTATGCCAATCAATCTGCACAATTTTATCAAAATCTTGGCAATCAATTACAGTTATCTACATCGCTATTAGAACTGGCAAATATGCACCGCAAGATAAAGGAGTATAATTTGTCTTTGGTGTATTACTTTAATGCACTAGATTTACTGAAAATATTCAATGAAAAAGATCAAGCAAATGTCGTTTATTTCGAAGTTGGTAAGACTTACCTGCAGATGGGTAATTACAAACTAGCCGAAAAATATTTAGCCAAGGCAGAGCAGCTATTTAGTCAAAATAAGCAAAACAAAGAACTGCTTGAATCACTGGTTGACCTTGCCAATTTATCGTTACAACAGCAGCATCACAGCAAAGCATTAGTCCGTCTAAACCGTGCGCTACTATTGGCACAGAAAATTAATAACAACCAATTGCTCGAAACCGTTTATCTATACTTTGCCATCGCTTATGAAGAAACGAGTCAATACCAAAAGGCTTTATCAAATTATAAGCAATACGTGCGCTATAACAAACTCAGCAGCTTTGAAAACAAGAAACAAGTACCAATAACCAATCATGCCGAGAGCCAAGAAATACGCGCTCAGAAAATAGAGCAACTGAACCTAAAATTAACCCAAGCACTCAAAGCCAAACAAAACTTGATCCTCAATACCATCTTCTTATTGATTGCCCTAATCGTGATCCTCTATCTGTATTTCAGCAGTAAGAAATCGCTACGACAGCAAGGTGAAACCATAGATCAACAGAGCAGTGCTCAAGACTTGCATCCCATCACTGGTTTGCGTAATTACCACTGCTTAAAAAGCTACATGCCGACGCCACTGCAGGAAGCACGCTACTTCTCAGATTGGGAATATTCAGATAAACAGAATTTTGTTTATACTTGCGCCATTATTAATCTCGATTTTCTGCAACCAATCCGAGAGATGTATAGCTTATCTATGTTTAACCAAGTACAAACATTACTGGGAAGCTATCTCGAAACGCAATTAAAAGGCTGTGAATTTCTATTTCAATTGAACGATAACCAATTACTACTGATTAAAAAAAACAACAAAAACTACGATCCAGAATTAGTAAGCAATATGATCGTTGACTGGTTCCAAAAGTTTGATAATCCGATAACATCTGAGAATAACATCTCTATCGGTATGGTTTGCCATCCGTTTTTGTACAAATATCCTACATCTATCAGTGCCGAAAAGTTATTAGATGTTGCTACACTGGCACTTTCATCAGCAATAAAACTCAATCAAATGCAGTATAAAAATAGCTGGGTACAGCTAAGCGCCCTTACTTACACCCAACCAGCATTCTTTCACGGCGATATTTGGCCTAGATCTAAACAGGCAATTGAGAAAGGTTTAATTAAGGTGGTTTCATCCGCCGATAAAAACGATATAAATTGGTAGTTTATAGCAAATACTCAAGTTTATTTTCTTCGTTAGTGTCAGCAACAATGGTAAGCTGAAACTATTAATCGTTAAATTTTTTGGACAATGATAATGCCGATTTCCTCTGATCCTAGTTCTGCACCACTGAAAGATGGACCTAGTGCACAGCAAAAAATGAATACAGCGATGCTGCTATCATTTATTTCGCGTCTACTCAGTGCGACAAAAGGCATTGAAAATGAATTTAATACTGAAGCAAGTAGATTAAAAGCCTCATTAGAACGAGCTTCTTCAGATGGTGAAATTGTCGACAAAATCAAAGCGGTTGAACGTCAGCTTATGCTACATCCAACCCTGCTTTCCGACACAATTAAATTAAGTAATAGCGCTACAGTTCAAGCCGCTAAATCGCTGCAAAATTTAACTAAAGATGATGAAGAGCTGAAGCAAGAGCTAAATACCATAATTTCTGCACCGCAAGATAGCTCTATCGTCAGTCTGCAAAGTAAAATAAAATCACTATTTTTTATCTACCATGGCGCAGTTAAAAACCTGCAAAAATCCCAACCAGTAGATAATGCCAGCGACGCATCTTGTGAAAAAGTACACCAAAATATCTGCAACGACTTACAACGCTTAATCAATGAACTCGACTTTAACGGCGGTTATGGTTCAAACCTAAAAAAAATTCGTCAACGCCTTATCGTCGGCATTGAAGGTCACGAATTAGTTGAAATCTGTATTCAAGTTATCAATAACATTATCGAAGGTGCGCGAGAAGAACGCCTTGCAGCAAAAACTTTCCTGAACACAGTCGTTGAAGAGCTCAATAACATTAGCTTCAAGTTTGA
>Ga0105355_10002069_pt1 | contig 18330 bp, 11 predicted proteins | sample GOMGulsemesocosm_2_FD_83508 | JGI IMG/M metagenome (GOLD analysis project Ga0105355, IMG submission 83508) | Methane-oxidizing microbial communities from mesocosms in the Gulf of Mexico - GOM9C Gulf of Mexico | ecosystem: Environmental > Aquatic > Marine > Cold seeps | place: Gulf of Mexico... | reverse complement strand
GCGTTATTTTACTTGGGGTTAGAAAAGATGTTTCTAAAACATTAGGCGAAGCTTTCATCGCAATGCTCACAAAAATAGAAACTGAACAACAAACTTATGTTAGTGATGCTATTGGTGACCTTCCTATATTGCGTTCAGGTGTTGGAAGACAAGAGCATGAGTACAATGGCAAAGATGCACCAAAGCAAACATGCGTCAAAGCAGCTGATGAACTTGATTTTTGGAATGCAGAGCTTAAGGCTAAATTGCGCACAGCTGTAAAGCGCCTTAAAAAGAGCACAAATAGTCACCAGAAAAAAGTGTGGGACATACTTAACCTTGCATACAAAGGGCATAAGGGTTTATCTAAAGCGGCACGTAGCCATAAGGTTGTAGCAGAGTCAGGTTTTAAGTCGACAAACGATTCAATTGATAAGTTTTCAGCCTTTCCATTCAGTCGCTTAGCGAATGAGTTCCAAGACAGGTCTAGTTTAGAATATGTGGCTCAACTAAACAGGTGGTATCGATCTAACAATGAGGAAGTATTAGTTCTTAACCACGAAACTAGAAACCATATGGATTCTGATTTATGTCGTTACATCTATTCCGCGAGTTATTCTTTGATTGTGCCAGAAGAAGGTGAGCGTATTAATCCAAGGCTACCAGAACTGGAAGAGGCAGGGTTAGATCCTAAAGGTCACAAGAATAGAGAGTCATTTATTGACCGTTTTCGAACACAGATATGGGATAGGCCAGCAACAACGATTACTAGCCATATATCAAAGGATGGGCACTACTTTATTCATCCCGATCCAAGTCAAATGAGAAGCTTTACTGTAAGGGAAGCTGCACGCATACAGACTTTCCCTGATAACTACTTTTTTGATGGACCACGAACTGCGCAATTTATCCAAGTCGGAAATGCTGTTCCCCCCTTAATGGCTTATAAAATTGCTGAACGGGTATCCGATTTACTTTGCATCAAAAATAAAGGTTAGGATAATTTCAATACAACTTAGACATTTTTGAAGCTGAACTTGCTTTTCCACAATTACTTGCCTCTTTCTCACCACTAGCAATTATATCATTCAACATTTCTGAAAAATGCTTTGGTGCATTAGTGAGTTCAATACCAATAAAAGTACCATTAAAAGTAAATTTATCAATATTTTCATCTCCTGATCTATTAATTAATCGTGTTGAATTACTACCTAAGGTAAAGCAACCAAAATTTGACACTACTTCTGATAATACATAAAGGCCGTATCCAGAATTATCATAGGTATTCTCAATATCTGTGATGTTATTTGTCGCTGATACTCCCGGCTTAATAGCTAATTTTATTGCTTCCTCCTCACTATCAACAATATGCGAACGATTCAAGCTAGTTGATAACCCAACACCTTCATCAGCAATCGCTATTTCAACTTTTCCATTTGACCAACGCTGGCCACATATAAAACATTCATCTACTTGGGAATGTTCAAAAACATTTCTCACTATTTCTCTTAATGTATATAGATAAAACCTATGTTCTTCTGTATCTTCCTTTGTTCCAGATAGAACATTCGCTAACCCCCTAACATATGAAATAATACTGCTATACCAATTATCTAATGTACTAAATTCAGGTCTTTTTATATTAATTATTGGAACGTATGTTGCCGAACCATTAGCTTCTCCCATCCTTCTACCAAAATCCTTTTTAGACCCAATGAAGTCAAAGAAACCCAAATGCCCCAAATAACTCATTGCTTCAGTTTCTCTTATCTTTTTTATAGCAGTTCTTAATTTTTTTTCATTTCTGGCAACTCGCCATTTTCTTAATTTAGATCCAATAATTAGCATTGATGTAGGGGTTGAAAATTGAATTGAGTTGAAATCTATACATACGTCTTCTGTTAAAGAATTACTTTCAAGTTCTTTAAAAAAACGAGGAGTGGTATCCGCATTAATGTTTCTTGGTAGATTGATAATATACATTTTTATACTCCGTTATACTTCGTCGAAATAGCCATTTAATTTTGATATTGTACCGTTAATTGTCATTCTATCTAATAAACTATTAAAAACTTCACAAGAAGTTTCTGGCAAAAGTAGACAGTTATGACAAGCAGCTAAATTAAGTCCATTTGGCCCCTGTCCACCATGATGCCCCGTTTCAAAACAAATAGGATCTGAGCTACACCAAGACGCGTTCGAAATAGCTTTTGCAATAATTGGCTCAAGGTTTCCTGGTTGCCCTACTCTCACTAACCCACCTAAAGAACCTTCAGAATCCCCCGAAGCTGTATAAATTAATAACCCATACATTTTGTGATTATCTTTACTACTAACATACAACCTCTCTCTTAACGCGGCTGAACTATAACCACTTTCATAAATCAGCTGATTTATTAACAAATGTGAAAAGCTATGTATTAAAATAAACTCAGGAGTTAAGTCTTCAAATTTATCAAGATACCCATGTTCTTCTTTTTTACGCATTAAGTTTATGAAAGCAGTAGATTTAGAGTATTGTTCAGACCACTCTTGGATACGTTTGGCATCAAACTCTAAATAGATCCCTTCACCGTGGCTTTGAACTGCCGGCAGCCACGTACCTATATTAGAGTGTTCCTTCCATAACATTTTTTTATAATCATCATATGATTTATTAGTTCCTGGTGATATACGATCAAAACCATACATGGTTTGGGTTACAGTTAATTTACGGACAAGAGAAATGTTGGAGATATATTCAGATAGCCAGTCTTCGTAATCACTTTTCTTCTGTGGTCGAACAGCAAGAGTTTTTTCATCTACACCTTCTAAAAAATATTTCCGTTCTTGTGAACGATACTCCTCTTCAGTTTCGCACTCCAACTCCTCTATACCTTTTTCTCTTAAATCAAAATATGACTTTAAGTTGGCATCACTATACTTTCCATTTAATATAGCTCCCATTAATTGAACTTTCATTGCCAAATCACCAGCTCCGTTAACACGTGATTTTTGTTGCTCCGTTAGGTCTTCGAAAGAGTCATTTACATCTTTATTCACGCCATTTCCTTGAAATGGAATATGTATAGAAGAATCAGTTTTTGAGAAATACACGTTAGTAGATTGCCTTAATGCTGCAACAGGGACTTTTGTACATTTAGCCTCTGAACTATCACCCAACCAAGGGCTACTACAAGTACACTTAATCCCTGCTTTAGACAAAGTAGATTCAAGTTGACCCTTATCATTTGTTTCACTTTGAAAAATTCCTTTTAATGATACTGACTTACTTTTACATGTTTCACATTTCACTCGGATATTGGAAACAGATGAGCTTCCTGTCCCTTCTAATTTTAATTGACAAGTATCTGCGGAACAATCTCCTCCAGTGTGCTGATTTAGCCATTCAAACCAAGGGAAGTCACTTATATGACCATCGGAACATAAACTGATAAACCTAGATTGAAAAGTAGGAGCTTTACATTTGTCGCAAAATAATTTTTTTTCGCAATTGGCTCCTTCATAAGGAACAGATAATGCTTGGCATTTAGTATTGCTACAGATATGCCATAAAGGAAATCTTTTTGCTGGAATTGGAACTCTATTCAATTTACCGTCTTCTAAAATATTAAAATCAGGAGGAACCCTAAACGCAGTTACATCTAATTTTTTTTGTAAACGTTCATCAGTTAATTCAAATTTTTTAATAGTGCTGTCATCCAAAGCATACTGAGTATTATCAGACTCAAACCAATGATCTAAGCCGCATGTAATCATTGACACACCGTCTTTATTGATTTGCATTGCTCCTGTACCAAATGTATGAATTAACTGACCTTTCCGTGTTTTTACTTTACTTTTATTTCCCATACTTACCACTCAAAATCATCTTCATCATTAAGTTCATAAGCCTGAGGGCTTATCCATACTACAGCTTCACCATCTACATTTCTCATACTTGTAGGACATTCAAACTGAAATCTTTTTCTACCAGTCGCACCAAGAGGGCACATTACATCACTGTCTTCTGGATCAGTATCTGGCTTTAAATGCCCCCAAGTTGTTGATTTAACGCCCTTTATCCTCCACCACTTCAAAAACTTTTTCTCAAAGTAACTTATTAAATCATTTTTCTCTGAATCTTTGATTGATGCCTTTCTAATTTCTAACAACCTATCAAACCAATGTTCAAATAAGCTAATATCAATATCACTTGGAATTGCTCCAATAGGTGAAAATTGACGAGCATAGCCAATCATTTGTGCAGCTAACCCTCTTTCTATTGCAGGTTGTGAATAAGGGGTTACTGATGAAGGCTCAACTTGAGCGTATAGTTTCTGATGATATGACCTGAATTCTTCATAATGTGATTTATCTCTAGGTTTGGCATTATTGTATATTGTCGTGACTAGCCCTGGCCTTTCACTCGGACGGCGACCTACTCGACCTGAAACTTGGATATATTGAGCTGTTGTTTTAGGTTGGCCAACAATTGACATTAGAGATAACCTGTCAATATCGACGCCAACCTCAATGATACTAGATGCTAAACAAAAGGGGGTTACATCTCTAGCTTGTAATATTTTCATTAATGACGAATAATTTTTAGGGTGTTCAATACCTTTTTCTTTAAGCTTTACTCTAAGTTGGTCTAATAATATATAATCTTCAACTTTTAAACGCCCACTTTTATTAATCACGTTTATTAATGGCAAAGTATAAGGTTCAAACTCTGCTCCAATACTTTTTAGGACCTCTAGTTCATTAATAAAGCTTGTGTAAAAGAAGTCATCAAATTGCTGATATTTTAATCCTCGTTCCAAAAGTGTAATCGCAGCAGGTATTTCATCATCTTTTAAACGACTAGTAAGCTCCATACCTCCATTTAGAAAACGTGGTAATAGAAACTTTGGATATCTTCTCTTTAACTCTAATAAATAGCTTATAATATCAGCTTGAAATAATGTTAAAGCGCCACCTAACTCACGTATACTGTTATAAAAGCTTAATAATGTTAACCAAGGGTCCCTTTTTTCAATTTCAACACGATTTGAAGCAAATAACATTGCCGAATGAGATCTGACTTGTGTTGTCAAAATAGATCCTAAACCCGGAGCACAGATTCCAACATATTTTCTTCCCGGAGTAAGCTCGCCTTCCTTATTTCCTTCACTATGTCTCTCATATTTTGAAAAAAATGAATCTTCCGCAGTCAGTCCAGGAGGAGGAAAAATTTCCGTTTGAGAACGTCCGTAGATTTGTTCAACTTGCTCATTAAACCCCTTAGTTGTTGCTGTTGCACAAATAATCTTGGGCCGTATTATTTTTCCTGAATCTGCTTGAAAAGAGCAAAGTTCTTCAACCAATGGCTCATAATGTCCAACCATTGTCCCCAAAGGGCCTGTTATTAAGTGCAACTCATCTTGAATAATTAATTGTGGGGGTAATAAGACCCTTTCACCATTGTTATTTATTCCAAATAAATTTCTAATTTTTGGTTCCCAAGCTAGCAATGCAAACTTATCTACAGTTCCTATTACGATTGAAGGTTTAACGTCATAAATATCTTCATCAATAATGTATACAGGAATCCCTGAATTAAAAGCACAAACTTTATCTTCACAAGCAAAGAATACTGACTTCTTAATATTGTCTTTTTTATAACCCAATACAAAAGATTTCTCTTTTCCTGCGACCCCCATCTGAGAACCACAATAAGGGCAACGGTCAAGAAGAAAAGGGTTATCTATTTGCCCTTTATTGTTCACGTTTTTTTTGAGTAGGTTTAACTTTGTTATCGCATGTGCTCGTTTATTTGGAGTATTTTTACTTCCAACCCATAGCCCTATACTAAATTCCTTACCTGGAATTTTGTTTTCTCGGCGAATAACCTCAAGGCAACATATTAATGTTGCAGCCCTTTGAAGTTGCTGTGCAGTTAATAGCCTAAGGGTGTATCTCATTAAAACCTGAACACCTTCAGATTTTTTATCATAAATAAGTCTAGAGTATAAAATAGTAAAGGCGGCTAATCCTAAATAGGCCTCAGTTTTACCACCACCTGTAGGAAACCAAATTAGATCTACGAGTTCGTGCTCAGCGTGCTCGTGATCAACAGCCCCACTTATACACATTAATAGAAATCCAATCTGAAAGGGCCTCCAAATACCTTTAGCATTAGGATTTTCTGTAAACTCTTTTGAAAATACTATTTTCTTATCTTTAATTGCGGCTTTACGAATCTCTTTAGGTGACCTTTTTTGCTGAACAAGCATTGATTTGTTTGCTAATTTAAAAGCTTTTCTGACCTTGCTGTCAGTCTTGATTAGCTGTAAACCTTCTTCTATTCTCATTAAAGTCAATTCACATTTACCAATATGGATTTGTGCCTGAACTTTTAACTTTTCTTCCTTTTTAAGGTCGCTGTGCTTTAGCATTGAAGCATTTATTTTTTGCGTTTTAATCCATTTCCTATACCAAAGTATTAAAGTATTTAATTGCTGCTCTCCAAGGCTGCCTACTTCAAAGTTAGCCAATTCCTCCATAGATATTTGCAAATTTTCCCCATCACTTTCAATATCCGCAGTTATGCTGGGAGTTTCGAAAGTAGGTAATGCTTTAGTGTATATTTCAGAGATACCTTTAGCTTCAATGTATGGAGGTAATGACCAATCGACTGCAACTCCATGTCCTTTTCCAAAAGTAGGGGCAGAAAGATAAAGTAATTCATTACTTAAATCATCGTATGAATTTGATGATTGAGATGGGTAAGGTAATATTGCATCTATTTGCTCTTTAATCGAATTCAGAGTTCTAATCTTTAATTCAGATTGGAATAAACTCATTTGGTTTTTTTCTTTATAGCTTGAAGACCCCAATTGCCCTATTTGTGTTCTATTTACTAATGCCGCAGTAATAATGGGTTGCCCATGATATTCCCTACAAATGCCTTCTATATAAAAGTCTAGAAGCCTTGGATCATTTACATATTCTTTTAAAGGGATTTTAAAACGATTATTGTTAAAGTCTGTACCTACACTGAAACTAAAATTAATAGGCTCACGCTTCCACCAATTAAAAGAATGACCTTCATCACTATTAACAGTGAAAGCTTTATAAAACGCACCTGAAATCTTAAATTCTAGTAGCTTTGCACGCTTTAAGTCGATTAAAAATGAAAGTCCCATACTTGATGGGCTTCGAGTATTAGCTAAAGAAATATCAAAATCGTTACTATCGTCAGAATTATTTATTCTGACTTGTTTTGAAAGAGATGGAGCAGCAGTAGCCTCAGCTTCACTGTCTGAAAGATTGTTATCTTGAATCTCATCATTTTCATCTTCAATGACTATTGAGTCTTCACTAGGGTAAACAACTCCAATTCCATATCGCTGTATTGGATATACCTTTAATATCTCTTCATTGTCCAATGAAGCTTGCAAGGGGACATTCAGCTGACTTTTCCTTACTGTCCCACTTTGCCAATCAAAACTTTCACCGTATATACAGGGCCCAAGTAATTCTTCCTGAACAGTTTTCAATATAACTTGGTCTCTAACTTCAGAACCTTCCATTTTCATTCCTTTGTTAACACTTAATAATGTAATTTTTGATTTGATCATTGAGTAAGTAAATAACGCTTTCCGTTGCTCTACTAGCCCCTACATATAGGAGTTTTTTAGATGCATTGGTTTCTATTTCATCAAAATCAGTCAATATAATAATTGGCGCTTCTAAGCCTTTAAACTTATGTATTGATGTGAACTGGACGTTCTTATCACTGAATTCGTAAGCTCTAGCACTTAAATCATTAAAATATTTTTTAGCGATTGAATTTAATTCAGATACCTTAGATAAAATCACGATATCATTAGGCTTAAAGCCCGAACGAAGTAATGCGGTAACCTGAGTTCTTAATTTTCTGAACTGGTCTTTTTCACTTGAATAAAAATAATACTTTGAAGCGGAAATAGGTTTATTAGTTCTTAAATATTTCGAATACGGGATCGTTAAACCTGAAAGGGAAAAATTAAGATTAGAAACTTCTTTTAGGTTTCTACAGTTTAACGTGAGGTTAAAGCTGGCGACATTATTAGCTCTAAATTTTATATTTTGTAGTAAATCATCATTAGTGAAAAGAGAATATAAATTTTGGAGTTCAAAATCGCCAAAGATATTCCATTTTCCACTTGCGATTCCACCTTTCAAAAATAATTCAATGCAATCAACCCAATCTTCATTTATGAGTATATCTTGAGCTTCATCCATTACTAAGAAAGTATATTCTGCATTTTTACCGATAAGGTTGGTATAAGCTTCTTGTGGAAGATTAACTTTCCAATAATTATCCTTTTCCCTATCCTGACTTTTGATAAATGATTTATCAACTTGTGCTTCTAATAGCTGTGTGATTGATAATATATCGATATTACGATGCTGGGAATGCTCTTGGAGATAATGAGTAAGTAACTTGTTTTTACATAAGAATAACACTTTATGATCTTGGTTTGCTGCTCTCAAAGCTGCTTCCATTGCTAAAATAGTTTTACCTACTCCTGCTGGCCCTTTATATATTACTCGTTGGTTATCAGCCATTGCGTCTAAGGCTATAAACTGCTCTTTAGTAAAAAACTCCATATCCTCTTCTAGAGATTTTATCAATGATGTAGATATAGGAAGGTGTTCTATTTTAGGTCTGACTACTTCCAAGACTAATTTGATATCATCATTATTAGGCCGGCTATCATTACTAGAGAACCATTTAGCAGTTTTAACTTTTGCTAATTCTTTACGGTAAGATTTTTCTCGGCTTACCAATAAGTTTGAAATAGGTGTTTTTCTGTATTCCCTAGCACTGCAAACTTCTCTAGGGTGCCATTCAATACTATTATGTTGAAGCTCTGTGTGAGTAAAAATAACTAAAGGGAAAATAGGTATATTACTTAAATGAGTACTTTTAGTTTTAAAATATTCAACCAAGCTAAAAACAGCATCATTAATCTGTTTAAATGGCCCACGAAACTCTGTTTTCCCGCTTTTGCCTAGATGCCATAAACCATCTTCAAATTTCACATAACGATGTGCTTTAACTTCAATTGCAAAAATACATAGATTAGGAATAATAACTAAAAAGTCAATTTCGCCCATCACTTGTGTTTTATGATGTGCAATATTTAAGGAATGCAGAACAGTCCAGTTTGAAGTTTCTGGATCACTTTCTAATCTAGAAAATAGGTGCTTTTCGCCATCACTTGGAATACTAGGATCTAAAATTCTGGGGATCATATTAGACATTATGAACTCTCAACATTAATATGTTAGCATTTAAATTCCCTATAGAAAGTTCATTTTCAATCGGTTCCCCATTACTCAGTTTACTGATTATCGACTTTTTAATAATCTCTTTTGCAACATCAGCTTTCTTGTGACCAAATGAAATAGAATTACTTCTCATATTGCTTGCTAATTTAAAATAGGTTTCTATTTCTTCTTCACTAGTAATATTGGCAAAAGTTAATACAGCCAAAAAATCAAATCGACCTTTAGGTGCAATTGAAGCAGGTTTGCTCCAATTTTTAATATTAATTTCACTTGCTTTTTTTGCCCCTAACTCTTTAAGCAATTTAGGTAAATTATACGGGCGGTAATAATCACGCAATGGTTTTTTCCATTTATCCATCTGCTTTCTATATTCTTGATTAACATCTTCATGACTCATTCGTGAGTAGTCAATATTTTGTACGATGTATGATGTCCCCAATAAGTTGTCATTTTCACCAAAAGCTTTATTTTCCACAAACCCATTACTGTTGACTGTTATATAAGTTTTATTGACTTGTATATAACTCACACTGCCATCTTCCTCAATAATCTCTTTGCAAGTAATGTGTGAGAGGGCTCCAAGCATTTCCTCCATTCTATTAAAGCTAAACGGGTTTTCTATAGGAACTATGTTTATTCTCTTTTTATAGCTTTCACTGGCTTCTATGATTAATTCATTGATTGAAGTTGGTATAGTTACAGGTTTGACTAACCCAATATCAATTTCAGCATTACTTTTGAATAGATCCATTTTTAATTCAAGAGCACCTACACTCTGAGGTTGGATAACGTATACAGTTTCAGCTGATGGGTATTTTAAAAAATCACTGATCCAATAACTAGGAGCAATAATTACTAAAGGGCCATTTATATAATTTTTTCGAATCGTAGTCCTGTAAACAGGGTATATAAAATCCCTTTCATGCACATCGACTAAAGAACATATAAACTCCCATTGTTTAACATCTTTGCAAAAGACTGCTACTTCTTCTATTTCTGACTCAAAGACTCTAGTGATAGATTCTCTGATTATTTTTTTTATTTCGATGAATGGAATCAATTGATATAAAATCTTAGGGTTTGCTAAAAACTGTTTATTTAACTTTGTTTTTTTACAGAAATTTAAAGTATCATCTAATATCTCATCTGTTATTAGTAACCCACTTAATAGAGAGTTTAATAGCTGTTTAAATTTTTTGAATACAGAGCGCCTTAAATCATCACTATTACAATCAGATCTTAACTTATCTAACACATGAATATATTCATCTAAGGGCGAATATTTTATGTTGATAAATTTAATAGTTGGAGTGGTAAAATTACAAAATGGAGATATTAGCACTTCTTGGTACTCCATATAGAAATAGGAGTCGTTGCAGAACACCTTTTCGCAACCATACGTAAGCCCTCAGGAAGCTCATCCAAGGACCAGGTTCTTATAGTTTCTGTATTCAGATATAGTTCATTAATGTCGAAATTAAATTCTTCGAAACGAGTTGAGCTTGGAGACAATAAAACAATATGTTTTTTATTGTCAATCAACTCAGGTATTGAATTTATCCAAATATAATTTTTCTCTTTAGATAATTTCATTGAACGGGGAGAAAGAAAATTGACAGCTCCATTAAACTCTTCGAAGTTTTTAAAACCAAGTAAGTTAAGTAATGACTTGTTATTGTCATTAATATCTTCACTTAACCAGTACTCAAAATCCCTTCTAGTTGATACAATTTCAGGAAAGCTTTGACCACAATGTTTGCTTAAATTGGCACCAGAAACATCACGCTGTTCAATCCAGTCAACAGACTCCTGATCTTTAGCTAAAATAGCTTTTTTTTCAAAGTTTTCTAATGTTTTCCAGCTTTTACACTCGGAACCTTTTGTCCCATTGGCTTCTTTATACCAGTAGCTAGAAAGACCGCTTTCCACTTGATGACTTAAGATAGTTATTCTTCTGTATTTCCCATCACGGCTAATCGGATAATAAAAATTAGTCCCCGGTGGGTATGGTGACTTTAGAATAACTTTTGACACTAAGCAGCTAAAAAGAGAAAGTAACTGTGGGTTCTTAGCCAAAACTATTGCGCAATCAAACCCTCCAGTAGAAAAAACCCTATTAGTTAATTCCTTGATTAATGCTATTTGGTAATTATCATTATGTTCATTCATTAAAATAAAACCTTAAATACAGTGGGTTACAATAATATTAGATGTAATGTTAATGCGAATTGTGAATTGTGAATTATTGAAACTGAATAAAGCAGACATGGGGTCAGATCTTGCTTTTTGCGATATCTCAAAATACAGGATCACCTCTTGCGTTACCCCACTAACATTTCATTTTCAACAATCCCCTTCAATCTTGCTAATGGCCTCATATCCTCATTGGCAAGTAGTGGTTCATAATCGCTGTTTTTCGCTATCAACTGGTATTGTCCTGATGCTAGCTTTTTCACATCACGAAGTAGATATTGCTCATCCCCAGTCATTTCATGATTTTCAACCACCACCGTCAAACCAACTAAAGAGCCAGCACTATCAGGCGTAATTAATTCGAGCAGTAACAAGTCGCCATCTTGAATGGGATGTTTACCACCATTCATCGAGTTACCTGTGGCATTTGCTAAAAAGTGTTGCTCGGCATGTAGATGCCCAAAACCTTCGGGTGCATCAGTATATTGTGCTTGAGAAGCATCACCCGTTTTAAAGTGGCCACAGGCAATTTTAAGATTCGGGTAATAGCTAAGTTGTAAACGTTGCATTTGTAAGGGGCTATCAGCTTGATTAGTCACTTCTGATAAATTAGCAATGGCCTTACTAACTGCTGGTCGCTGGCAATATTCTAATAACCGCAAGTCTACTAACTCTTGTGCAAAACAATTGAATTGCTCACTCTCTTTTCCACTCACCGAAATATTGGCAACAAACTTATTATCAACAATGCTAAACCACGGCTCACTTGTTTTGTTTTTTGTGGTAAACGCTTTGATAGGATTACCCTTCCAATAACTCAACCAGCCTTTACTGTCAGCCTGTAGTGCCTGTTTTGATTCCGGTAACTCGGTATTAAATAGAGTTGGGTAACGCTGTAATACATGCCAGCTTTCCATGCTTAATGTTTCAAGTGTGGGTGGTAGCAGAAAACCATCTAAGCGTAAGAAGGCTTCAAGCAGAATCGCTTTAAAACATTTGGCCATTGAAGTAATTTGCACCGCTGAGAGTAGAAATGCTGCCAGCGAATCAGTTGGTTGATAAGCTGAATTATCATAATCAATCGTAAGTTGGAGCCAGCTTGCATGCTGTTGGTTTACTTTTTTTAAATCCCCGTATTCCAGATAAAATTCGGAAGCGCTTGGTTTATGACCTAATTGCTCATACAAGGTCTGATAATCTTCTAACGCTGTTGTCCGTTGTTGCTTGGCTAATTTAGTCCAGAAGTCTGTGATTTCAATATCGTAATTAACAAAGCAGCCCTCACTTATTACAGGTTCTTTACTCTTCGCTACGGTTTCTTTGATTGAGCTACTACCAAGTAGTGCTGCTGGCTTATTCAAAAATGAGTGGTGATTGCCAATAAAGTCTAAAACGACTAAGTGCGACTTATTTTCAAACAGGCGTAACCCTCGCCCCAGCTGTTGTAAAAATAGTATTTTTGAATCGCTCGGACGTAACATTAAGATGGTATCAATCGCCGGAAGATCCGTGCCTTCATTAAACAGGTCTACAGAGAAGATAACTTCTATCTCACCATTCGCTAACTGGTTCAATGCATCATTACGGCGAACGACAGATTGGCTATGTACCGATACGGCTTTGATTCCCTGTTTAACAAAGCTCTCAGTCATAAAGTCTGCATGTTTGGTTGAGATACAAAAGGCTAATGTTGCTTGTTGCTTACGCTTTTGCCAATGAGTTAATACATGCAAAGCTCTTTTTTGAGTGACAAACTGATGGTCTATTTGTGTCGGGTCAAAACGGCCATTTCGCCACGGTATAGCTGCGTAGTCAACGCTGCCATCCCAGATGCCATAATAGTGAAACGGCACTAAGATTTGATCATCTATACCTTGGGTTAAATTTCGCTCAAAGACTAAATTATGATCACATAAGCCGTAAATGTCAGCTTGGTCGGTACGCTCAGGTGTTGCTGTTAAACCAAGTAAAAACGTCGGGGTAAAATACGCCAGTAAGTTCTTATAAACTGAGGCACTGGCATGGTGAAATTCATCAACAATAACATAATCGAAATGATCTTCGCTAAAGCGTTTAAGATGGTTGTGCTTGCCAATCGTTTGTATAGAAGCAAAGAGTAACTGCGCATCTTTATCACGATTTTTAGCGTTATAAAATCCTGTTGTCTTATCAGGTAATAGTTGTGCAAATGTACGCTGAGCTTGTAATAATATCTCTTCTCTATGAGCCACAAACAATACTTTTTTAGCGGCCATTTTCTTTACATCAAAGGCTGATAACCACGTTTTACCCATCCCCGTTGCCAATACCACTAAACCACGTTTATAACCTTGTTCACGTGTTTGCTGTAAGGCATTTAATGCTTCAATTTGTATTATATTAGGTGTTGCAACCTCTCCAAACTCAGGTTGATAATCCGGGTTGTTCACAGCGATTAGTTTCATTACTTTTCTGCGCTGTAGATAATCCGAGATCCACTCATTGCTTAGTGTTGTCACTTGTTTGTGAGCAAATATTTCATTAAATGCTTTGCGAATAACAAAAAAAGTTTGTGCTTCTTTACTTTCTAACGGCAAATTAAAGTCGTGTCGATAACACCATTCATGTGCATTAGTTAACGCACTCTTACTGATATTATTCGAGCCTATAAACGCGCAACCATCCACCAAATCAGCACCAACTTCTCCTGTTTTAGTCTTTACAAAAATATAAGACTTCATGTGGAAGCTTTGTTTATTGTCACTTTGATAAATGCGAATTAATGCCCCTCTATCAACCAGTGGCATTAATTCTCTTAGCGCAATAGGATCTGTGATATCTAAATAATCTGAGGTCAGTAATTTTAAGTGGCAATTATTTGCAAGTGCATCTTTCAGTGGTTCAAACAACAGTGCCAAACCGCTACGCTGAATAAATGAAACCGTGATTTCGATTTCATCGGCATGGTTAATTGCATGGATTAATTTGGGTAATAAAGGATCTTCATTGCCGACTGTTAACTGTGCATCACCAAGTTGAAAACCTGTTGACGTAGTCTGAGTATTCAACATTAAAGAGCCCCCTTACGCAAAACAACATTTAACCATTGCTCACTTTCACGCCCTTCTCGTAGATCACCTGTACGCCACTGATTTTCCACTATGACAGGAAGAGCAGTAATATACTCAATAAAAGAGTTTTCATTTAAATTGGTAAAGATACGTCCGTTACGTGTTACCTCTTCTGTGCCTAACTTAAACGAGCAGTAAAACACACCATCAGCCACTAACAAGTTAACTAGCTTACCTAAAACAGCTTTTAATTCAGCCTTGGGAACATGTAACAATGAAGCACAAGCCCAAATGGCGTCAAACTGGTAGTGGCTCTCAAAAGTTTGGAACAATGCATGGTGAACAGGTTGATTAATTAACTTTGAAGCTAAAGCCACTAACTCTTCACTGGCATCAAATGCTTGCACTTTATAACCTAACTCGATGAACGCTTTACTATCCCGCCCAGCTCCACAACCAGCATCTAAAATGAGACCACCATCAGGTACAAGCGGTAAAAAATGATCGTGTAAAACCTGCATATCAATATCGACAGTAGCGTCATAAAAAGATTGTGCATTTTCAGAGTAATATTGCTGGTTGAGTGTTGTCATTTAACTACCTTTCAAAACCTCGGAATTTTCCATCAAGATGATTTATCCATCACACTAAGGGCGGTTCGAAAGTCAATCAAATGATTTAGTTCCTGTAGGCTTAATTGTGTAGTGATTATATATTTAGATGATTTTATTGATGGTAACAGATTGAAAAGTTGAATGATAACGGGGAGATCAATTTTATCAGTGTTCGAGTAAGTGTAAATAATACGATTGCAATTATTTTCAAAGAACTATCACCTCTGTGAATCTAGCCGTAGATGATAAAACCATGTCAGATGGCTAACATTTGGAAGATTGGTTTAAATCTCGCGTTGCGAATAACAGGCTTATTATCAATTAAGTTTGCTGATATTGATGGTAATTGCTTTGGTGCCTAAAAGGCGGTGTTGACGAAATTCATCAAGGTTTATTGGATCACCATTTTTTCGATATATCCGGGCGATGCGACCAGTACTTTCTGCAAGCTACCGAGGCTTTTTTGATACAATAGCGAGTCTTTCTGTGGCCCTGCACGCAGGCCAATATCGACCTGCGATAGCAACAAGTCTTCGACATGATTATTGAGACTGATTTCAAGCTGAATACCGGGGGAGGCCTTAATAAATCTGGACCACATGGGTAGCAAGATACCAACAGAGATATTGGTAGGAGCCAAAACCTTCAATTTCCCACTCATTACACGCATGTCAGAACTTAGGTTGCGTTGGGCCAATTCCAGCGGCTCGACCAGATCGGCATAAGCTTGATAATAAGTCTCCCCTCTGGCGTTAACACAAACTGCCTGGCTGAGCGGTGAATTAGTTGACAGGCTCATTTTTTCCAATTTCGCCGTGTCATGGTTGTAGCCGGGATCCCCAGCTGACGTACAGCAGACGCTAAGCCCCCTTTCTGTACAATATGTATAAACAGGATTGTATCGTCAAACATCATTTCATTTTTGGAATTAAAAGTTGCTAAATTCAGCATATACAACATAAATGAAAATTTCTATGATGATCTTAGTTAACCGTCATTGGTTACGACTCTCACCCCTTGAAAAGCTGACTATATCTAGTTTGAGTGGGTGTAAAACAGAGAAGCTCTCAAACGTTGTTTCCTGTGGGAGATCAGACCCGGATAATTTATCCGGATAACTTTCTAATTTTGGTAGAATAATAATGAATTTAACCAGTAAGAAACTATCAACGACTCTAGCTGTTGCCAGTGCTTTAACGCTAAGTGTGTGTGCTAGCACTAGCGTGATCGCACAACAAAATGAATCCGCATTGGTTACAGCCTCGGTAATGCTAGAAACGGATACTCAGCTACTTGAAGTACTTTCTAATGGCACTCTAACGCCACCTGAATTGGGTGATAGCTCGATTGGACAGGTCTTTGTTAATGCCAACAAGTTGACGATTTATACCTTTGAAAATGACCGCAATAACACTGAGGGAGACGATCCACTTGACTCGGACTGTAATGCGGGTTGCATTGTAGCCAGGCCGGCACACCTAGCTTCGCAAGACGCTGTAGCCCAAGGAGAGTTTACCATTATTGAGCGTAGTGATAACAGCCGGCAGTGGGCCTTTAAAGGGTTGCCTTTGTATACATTTTTTGAAGATGTGAATCCCGGCGATGTTTACGGTGAAGGTCTGGGAGAGGTCTGGTTTGTTGCCAGGCCTGCAGTCAGCACTGTGATGACTTCTAGTTTGGGTGATATCCTAGTATCCAATACCGACACGAAAAATACACACAGTGATGGTAGTCCCGCAGATACTCGCATTCGCCAAGGGCATAGCCTTTATGTTTGGGATGGTGATATTAATGATATAGGTGGTGACGGTATAGGCGATTCCGACTGTAATAATGATTGCGCTGTCGCCTGGCCCCCTTTATTTGCAGAAAAAGGCGCGACACCGACAGGAAATTACAGCCTGATTGAGCGAGATGACGGTAATTTACAGTGGGCATTAAGTGGTGAACCTTTGTATTACTTCACCTATGACCTCACTCCTGGCGAGCAAAGAGGCGATCAGCTTAATGGATGGCACCTAGCTAGAACAGCGCCAATACAGCTCAGAAGCGATGATGTTAAAGGGGATATCTTTACAGCCCGTGGCGATATTTCCGATGTTAGCGCTTATGGCTCTAAGCTAGATACCACTAGTGATCGCACCGGGTTCTCTGTTTATACTTTGGAAGAGGATTCGCCCGGAATATCTAAATGCAACGCCGACTGTGCCGTTGCATGGCCACCGCTCTACGCTGAAGCCTCCGATGTAGCCAGCAACAGCTTCACTATTATTGAGCGTGAAGATGGAACTTTGCAGTGGGCTTATAATAATAACCCCCTGTATTTATTTATTGGTGATACCGATGCTGGTATGGTCAATGGAGATGATATAAATAGTGTTTGGCATTTGGTTAACCCGATGGCTCTTTGCGCCGATAAATGGCAGGACTATCCAACCATTTACAGCGGGGGTGATAAGCTTAGTTACAACGGTGTTAACTACCAAGTGGTGGGTGGACCTTTGTACGGTGTAACACCAGTTACTGCAGGCCACGACCATCGCTATATTAATATGGGCAGTTGTCAGAGTGGCGAATAATTGTAACTAATGATGTTTGCATTTTGAATGGTAACGAATATATACCCATGACGCTTCAAAATGCAAAGTCAGCAAACCAAGTTATGGCTGTCCCCGATGACTGTATTCAAAAAAATACAAAATGCGAGTTGAAGTGAAACGCTCTTCGTTATCTGATCCGTTTTCATCAATCTGACAGTAACGATAAGGCATTTAAGCAGTTGGCTATATAATAGCGATCAATATAAATTACTCAAAGATGATAGTTACCCTTGACTTACTTTTTGATTTTATATGAGACGCTTTATAAAAAATCCCGCACAGTAAACACAAAGCAGGATTTGAACAAGTGTCGGACAATACGGTGATATTTAATCTATTTTTAAATCGTGCTTACCGTGTTTTTTCTTGGTACGTAAATAACTGTTGTTATCATCCTTTAAATGCAAACTAGTATTCACCTGTTCTACAATATTAAAGTCATCTTTTAATGCATTGAATTTTTTAGGGTTATTAGTAATTAAACGTAAATCGGTAATCGCTAAAGCTTGCAACATCGTTGATGCGTCTTCAAAGCTACGTGCATCTTCTTCAAAACCTAAGTGTTTATTCGCTTGATAGGTATCCATGCCT
>Ga0105355_10002065_pt1 | contig 18341 bp, 17 predicted proteins | sample GOMGulsemesocosm_2_FD_83508 | JGI IMG/M metagenome (GOLD analysis project Ga0105355, IMG submission 83508) | Methane-oxidizing microbial communities from mesocosms in the Gulf of Mexico - GOM9C Gulf of Mexico | ecosystem: Environmental > Aquatic > Marine > Cold seeps | place: Gulf of Mexico... | reverse complement strand
TTAATGTATTAATGTATTAATGTATTAATCTAGTACGCTAGGCCAGTTTTTATTGGCTTTATCAATGTAGGAAACTTTATTTTTCAGCCAAGTTTTTTGAATTTTAGCATCGTAATTTAAGTACAATTTACCGTCTTCAATCGACCATTGTTTTGGATCTGCCGACGCAGTGGTATTTTTAGCCACGGCGTAAGCGCAGTAACCGCCAAATTGTGGTGCGTATTTTTCAGGGTTGGCAGTAAATAAATCTAAATGGGCTTTTGAACTAAAATACCAATTTTCGCCTTTATACTCGTAAGTGAATTTTTTTGAACCTTTCACTGCTTTAGATTGAGTGAAGTAGGCAACGGTATCGTAACCACTGACTGCATCGCTACTAAAGTAACCGGTATAAATAGCTGATTTAGCAAAGCTATTGAATGAAAACAATAAGCTGCTGATGAATATTAGGTTAATAAATTGTCTCATAATATGACTCCAATTATCTCAAGTATAGATAGCCAGTTATCTGTATGTTTCCTTTATCTTTACTATAGCGGTATTTTCCTGCGGAGTTATCACGAGAATATCACGATTCAATAGCAAAAAAGTGCATTGCGATAATTTGCATTCTTGGTAGTATCGTCCGCAATATGTTAATTATCCAGTGAACAAGGTTATTAGATGAACTTATATACACTCGCGTTAGGCGTATTTATGTTGCTACATGGCAGCTATATTTTACTTAGTCGAGCTAAAGCAGAAGGTCAGCAAAAACGCTTACATTTCATGACTAAAATGCTTGGCCGTCCACTAGGTTTTACCATTTACTCAACTATTTATGTGATCCTACCTGTTAGCTTTGGTATATATATTATCCAAGCTGGCATAGCCGGTACTGAGCTGTCTACGCTGTTTAACATCGGTTAATGCTCAAGTTTAGTCAGTAAAGACTAAAATTTTTAGTGAAAGTGCAAGAATCATCCGCACACTCATTAATCACAGTAATAATCATTAATCAAAACAACAATTAATCAAAAAAACAATTAATCAAAAAAACAATCAATCAATCAAAACAACAATCAATCAAAACAACAATCAATCAAAGTGGCCTGAATGACTGATACTAAAACGACTTATAACCAACATATGCTTAACCTGGTAACGACTGGCTTAGCAGAGCTAGCGCAAGCGCAGGAAGAAAAGCGCAGCTTGCAAAGCCCACGCGCAGAGACGCACTTTATGGGTACTTGGATCATTACGGTATTGAAAGAGAAGCGTTTTGATAGCTGTTTGGCGACAGAGTTAAACGTATGGTTACAGGAGAGCCGCACTCTAGGGCATAAAGCCGAATTCAAACAGCGATTTGAGATACTTAAACAGGTATATACTCACGTCTGTAGTCGTGAAACTGTTAATCTTACGCAATTCATTTTGGAAGATATCCTGACTGAATTAGACCGTGAAGGTTGGTTATTGGAAACTGACACAGAAGTGACGCCAAAGATGAAGCTGAAATCGAGTGGTGAGAATTCATTGGTGATTTGTTCTGAGGTATATGATAAAGCTTTTTCGGATACTGATGGCGTATTAGAAAGCCCATTATCAGTATTTATTCGTCATGGTGATCAGGCGTTTATTGATAAGATGTTCGCTCACGGTTATCTAGTATTCTCATCGAATACTCGCTCAATCGTGAAAAAACACAACCGTTATATCTTACGTCCTTTTAATAACGCGACCAAAATAGCGTTATTGCCAACGATGTAAATTTACTGACGTTATCAAACGAAAAAAACAGGGTTATTCGTGTAATCCTGTTTTTGCATATAAAAACTATTTTGCAGCTACTTCTTGATAAACGGCTAAATCCGTATGTAACTCATCACGTAAAGGTTTGAGTTTCAAACGACGGATCTTGTGGAATTGATATATAAATACGCCGATATTAAATACCAAGCTGATAATGCTCACTAGCCACATTGCATCGGTATTGTGTGATGACTTCACTGCAAATATCGAAGTATCAACAAAGCTTGGGAAGCACATGACAAACATCATCCAGAATCCTAAGGTGTGCGCTCTGTGTTGTAGCCATGCGCCTTTCTTGATGAAGAATGCCGGAATAGTACAAGACAGTAATAATGCTAAGCCCGCATAGAATGAATGGTCCGGTACGCAATTATAGACGTAGGCAAAGTTCCATAAATCATAAGCTATGATCCAGAACCACAGCATATCCGGCCACACCATATCTTGATACTTATCGTGGCTAATATAAATGCCAGCCCAGCCACAAATAGTGACAATATTAAGAATACCAGCAAGGCCATTCAAGATATTCCATTCACCACCAATGATCATCATGCCATCGTGAATACCTTCAAATGACAAGGTTTGAAATTCACGCATCACGGCTTCAAAAATATTAAAACCAAGAATAAATGCAGGAAAAAATAGCAAATACTTGTTATTCACTGCGCCCTTAATATAACGAATTGCCATGAAGCCCACACAGCCTGCAAGTGCTGAATAGGCTTTTACCCAAGCGAACCAACTACCAACAGTAGTGCCTTCTGCGGCTGTCGTCGGCCAGACAAAGATCGTCAGTAAAATAGGTAAAATTATAAAGAAAAAACCTGCCGCCCATTTATTTCGCCTCGATATTTCATTGAGTAAAATTAAAGTGAGCGTGACAACAACACCAGCCAGCGCGCTATACCAAGGTATCGATTCAAATAAAAACATAGTATTACTCCTTTAACGAATATTTATTTGTAGAATTAATAAGCTCTGTTACGACCTGTGTTTCTATCCATGTCTCGGTCCATAGCCGAATTCAAATCACTAGCTAAGTCTTTTAATACCACTACTTGCTGAGCAAGTTGGCCGCCTTGATTAGCGACGAGACCGGAAACTTTATTGGTTTCAACCACGCTGGTTGCTACGTCATTACTCGCCATATTTAGTTCGGTAATAACCTCTACTTGAGTCGTCATAATATCTGCCAGTTGATTGACATCAGTAAGGGTATTGCCGACTTCATTAATAATGCTTGAAAGTTCTTGTGCGGTATCTTGTATTACGGTTTGGCCGTGATTCACCTCTAAACTGCTCTTGTCGAGTAAGTGGCGGATTTCTACCGCAGATTCATTACTGCGAGCGGATAACTCACGTACTTGCTCGGCGACTACGGCAAAACCTCGACCTTTTTCTCCAGCACGAGCAGCTTCAATCGCCGCATTAAGCGCTAATAAGTTAGTTTGTTTAGCGATAGAAGTAATAAGATCTGCGACAGACACTATTGCGTTATTACTGTCGAGAATATTATTAATCGCTGTGGTGGAAGCGACTAAAGATGTTGCGCTGTTTTGCGCCTGTGCATTAATCATTTCACTGCGTTTCTTTAGTTCAATTACGAAGGTTTCTGATTGTTTAAAATCATCGGTCATGGTCTGTAAACGGTCGTTCATTTGTTCTGCGGCGCTGGATTGTGATTCACAGTTAACATTTAATTTATCTACTTGGCTGTGTAGATCAGAAGATTGTTGGTCTAAACGCTGTGCGACTTGGTTTAGTTGTTCTGCATTCAAACTGGCTTTAGTGAGAACTTTACCGAGGTGCTCGCCTTCTTGCTGCGCTTGTTGAGCTAAAACTACACTTTCTTGTTGCGCAGAATATGCTGTTTGAATAGCCTTATCTCTTTGAATCGCAATATATATTTGCGCCACACAAATAATGGCCATCGGGATCATGATGCTTGTCCATGTCTCCTTGATGATGCTGCCTGGTGATAAATTCAGAGTTGGGAATTGGCTACCGTCAAGATGCATATAAATCATCATCGCAGAAATGATGAATACTAAGGCGCTCCATAGGATTGCAAGTGTTAAGCGGGTAGTTAAAAAGAATGAGATGATTAAAAGTGGCAACCAGAATGAATGTGCCGATTCCACGATACCGCCAGATTGATAAATCAGGTTGACTGCGTTAACGACCATACCCAGAAAGCCGATATGAACGGCTAACTCTATCTGCTTGGTTAAACGCAGTGCGGTACCTGCGAGGAGTTCAGCTGCGATCAAGCTAATAGACGATATGATTAATGCTGAATGGCCGTATTGGTACCATTTTATAAAGCTATAGATACCAGCAGCAAAGGATAAAAAGGTAAAGAATATAACGACGTCTACGCTATTTTTTTGCGCGTTATTCCACGAATTATTTACTGGGAAAAATAGCTGATGCCATAATTTGAGAGGATTCATGACAAGGACCTTTAACTAGTGGATAAGTGATGGGCAGGAAAGATAAATAGCCGTGATGTGAGCACGGCTAGTCATTAAAATTAAGCACCTAACATATCTTCTTTCAAAGATTTATCAGTTGGTTTATCACCTAACCAAATTGCTAATACTGTTTTACGGAAGTCTTCACCCGCTGTGATTGATAAGAACTTACCATTCTTGTAACTGATCAATCCTTCACCTGGCACACTTAATAGCGTGAACTGATCACCCTTTTGAATTGGTGCAGAGAAAGTTTGAATGAAGTCTTTTATTTTTACATCGAGGCTAGATTTATTGTCGCCAGCAGCAAGTTCAAAACCTTCATTCATGGCTTTAGACATTTTTTCAGAAGTAATCATGTTTGATGTGATATTTAGGCGGATCGCAGTGGCTTCTTTACTGTCGATAACCGTTTTTGCATCATGGCTGGTATTTGAAGTAAATAACGAACCGACATATAAATCGATAAAGAATTTACTGCGCACGCCTGCGCCATTGTAGTTGAGTGTTTCACCTTGCAGTGCAATCGTATCTGGAACCATAACATCAGAGATCTCGGTTGCAGCAAAAGTGGCTCCGCTGGCGAGTATTAAAGCTGCTGCGAGTAATGAACGATTTTTCATAATTATAACCCTTAAATTATAATGGAGGTGGCAAGCTGGTTACGATTTAGGTTACTTATAACCAGCTGCTTAATTCAATTAAATAAGTAAATTAAATTAAATTAGTAGGTTAGAATGCGTATTTGTAACCTAGGCTAAATTTATCATCAGCACTGGTGTTATCACCGCTGTAGAAGGCTGTGATGGTTTGAGTTCTTGTTAGGTAATAGCCTAATTTAAGATCCCATGCTGAAGATGCCATTTGTAAACCACCATCTAGGACATCTTCATCCCACTCTTTACCTGCTAGGGAGGTTGTATAACGAATGCTGCCTAAAGCAAAGAAATCATCATGTGGCTGGTAGCGGACGTAAGCCATTGCAGTCCCGGTTGTTGCCATCCAATCCATGCCTTCAGATTTTGTTGTATTCGCGGCAGTCAGTAATGCTCGCGCTTCTTTACCTGCAGCTACAGGATCTAGACCAGCAACTACAGCAGCTGCTTGTGCTATTTTTACCTGAGCGTTAATAGCTGCTTCTGAAAAATCATTCGTATTATCTTCGGCCACTACACCACCCACTAACAACATCGGCCAGATGTAAATATCATCACCTACTGGAATGGTTGCGACTGGGCCTGCTTGTGCAACTACCATGTTACCGAAGAACTTATGTTCAGCAGCGACAGCATCAACAAAACCACCTAGACCATTAGTTGTATTAATATTACCGTAGCGTAAGCGAAAATTACGGCTTGCCACATCGTGGTTATTTAGGCCCGTTTGGCTATCACCATCTAAAATATCTTTTGCTTCAAAGATGAAACCACTGCGTTGGGTATCGGTTTTAGTCAGTACACCCATGACTTCCAAATCAACACCTTTGTTACCAACTGTCATACCAGCATAAGCATAAACTGCCGTTGGATCAGCCATATCTGGGCCATCTGTTTTTGCTTCTTCAGCAATCACAGCCATTGACGAAAAAGATGCTAACACTGCAAGAGTTAAGATACCTTTTTTCATAATTTACTCCGTTATATAGTTTTAATTTATATAAAAAATTATATTTTTTGTCATACCGTCTGGCTGCAATCCAGGGAATCAATACGACTTATTTACTTACACATTCACCTTTAGAGTCTTGGCTCTAATCCGTGGCCATGATAAGCGTTATATAATTTTTTTTAGTGATTAAGATCACGCCAATAAACTTAAGTACCACTTTGTGATTATTTATTTTTAAAAGTGAGATCCAGTATGAAACCTTGTTTTTTCATGACACCGTGGAATATAAAAATATATTTAATACAATAAGTTAATCGTATAATTAAATTCAGGGTGTCATGTTCTAGATCCGTTCACTTAGTGAAGTGAACGGATAAAGGTCATTGTGTTTTATTTATATTTATGGTTAAGCCGTCGCGTTGTTCAAACGACGTTGTTGTAACTTCTTACTGAAGAACATGTAAGCGTAAATGCTATTGATAATGAAACTTGCAGCACCTGCTGCCAGCATCAATTCATCATTACGTGGCATCATGACTACATTACTTTCAAACATCGCTGGATTAGTGAAGTAGTACATGAATGAACCAGCAAGGGTAAATGCTCTAGCCTGTAACCAAGTACCTTTCTTGATAAATAGTGCTGGTATAGTTGCTGAAATCAGCACCATTAACTGGGCTGTCGCGGAACCTGGGAAGTTAAGGTAAACAAAGACAATATTCCAAACATCGTAAGCAACGATCCAGAAGGTTGTCATTGCTGGCCAGATCATGTCTTGTTCTTTTGATTTATCGCCGTGGATCATCAACCAACCTGAAAGCGTGATGATAGATAAAATACCACCGATCGCATTCAGTACATTGGCCATGTTACCCATGCTGAAATCTTGCATGACGGCTTCAGAGATATTAATCGCGAGGAAAGCGGCTGCGCCAAACTTAGCCCATTTCATGTTGCCGACTTTAGTAAATCGGATCAACGTGAAGAGTGCGGCTGCGCTAACAACTGAATACAGTTTTACCCATTTAAACCAGTAGGTAACACCGTAGCTAGACCATAATGGGAGCAACACTATCGGTAAAATGAAGAACAGTAAGTAGTTACTCCACTTAAAGCGGCGGCAAATCTCATTCAGTATCATTAAACCAAGTAATACTAAGATCACGTGAGCAAATGAGCGCACTTTATACCATTTGTGAATGATAAAAGAGTCACCTTCAAGTTCAAAGCGGATACGTTCATCAGCGAAGAAACTCAGTTTTGCGCCCGCAAAATCTTGAATCAATGAATCAGCAGCCGGAGTGATCACTACGCTGTCACCTTGTTGCTGCCACGTTTGCACTTCGACATGGTTAAAACCACCCGATTGTTTGGTGATTTGAACTTGGTTATTCTCTGCAAATTCGAAACGATATAACAAGCTACCTTCGCCTGGTTTACCGTCTCTAGTGCCTTGCCAGATGCTATCGGTTAAATCGATAGCAAAACTCTGGCCAGTGGTATCTTCCGCTGCAGCAAAACTACAGCCAGAAGCAATCATAAGTAGTAATGAACACATTGCCGTAAACAATGATTTTGTTCTGAATTTCATGATGATTTCTCTCTTCATAAATAATTATCAGCACACAAGAGTGATAATGCGGGAGTTGCAGATTTAGATCGCAACTCGCAACTCCCAACTCTCAATTCTCAATTCGTTATGCGGTTGCTGTTTTGCCCGTTTCAGCTGGATACAATTCAGTGCCTTTATAATCAGTGATTAAAGGTTGATTGTTTCCACATGGTGGCTCGCCATGTTTGTCTTGACGTTTTTTGTTGAAGTACCAGATAACAAAAGGAACATGTAGCACTAAGTTAACTAAGCCCCAGAAGTACACTACGTCTTGGTTTGCCCAACTTGAAGAGTCCATAACAGGAGTGAAAATATCGCCATTTGCACGTACTAGGATATGAAATGCAAGCGTATAAACACGGGCAGTGATATATAGCTCTGGACGACCTTTGATCACAGGGTAAAGTTCAGCAGCCATTAAGATGCAGAATGAACTCGCGAAGAAGCCTGGGTTTTCGCCAAATACGAACGCTAAGTTCCACGTGGTATAAAGGAAGTTCCATGCCGCAGTTGAGAAGAACAACAGGTCATTGGGCTTATCACGGCCAATGCACCAGTACATGCGTTTACCATCTTTATAGCGTGGGAAAGGAATAGTGATACATAAGATCAGGCCACAAATGGCATTGAAGTAGTTGGCTGTGGCAAAGTCTTTGGCTGTAGCTTCAGCGATATTCAGGAACAGTACTGCGTACAAGACCTTTAATACCCAATCACCACGGAAGAATGATAAGAATTTGTTCGGATTATCATGATACAACCAAGCGATCCTCGCGCCACCAACAATAATCGCTGTTGGAATTAGCACGCTGACAGTTTTCGCCCAGCGGAACCAACCATCAAGATTCTCAGCCCATAGTGGCGCCGTTAATAATGACAAGACCCAGAATGCAGCAGTAAGACGCGGTGTGCGGCGCATTCCTTCCACAAGTAACAGTAAAAATAAGATGTATCCAGTCATGGATACGACATATGACCAAACGGGAATATTCATAACTCCTCCACGAAGTTGCTAGTGATTTTGATTAACTATATTTGCGTTATTAAGTAATAATCCACAGATAGAGTAATAGCTCTAAAGTTGCAGGTATGATAAATCTAAATTAAATATTTTTAGTGATTTGCATCACGTTTGTTGATAGCTTAAGTCATATGCTGCTACCTATTTTGTAGTATGTGATCGGGGTGGCAAAAGGAAGTTAAATTACTAGCGTTGATGAGGTGGTCATATATATTGCGCGGTTATTTTATTTCAATCTAACCTTTATAATACAATGCGTTATGTAATTATGACGCTACGTTTCGTCATGATTTTAATTACAGTTTGTCATTTCCATATCATCTTAAGTGATGATTGAATATATAAATAGCGGGTGATGATAGCCAATAAATGGGGTGGAAGAAGGCAGGGTTTTGTAGTGAAGAATGATTGCTCATAAAAACAGCTTGTTAATGGTGTGTTAAGGTTAAGACTCTAAATATCTAAACTAAGGAAATTGAAATGGAATCTTTAGAAAATTATACGACCTTTGCGTTAAGTGTTGAAAACCATGTTGCGCATCTGCAATTTAATCGACCAAAAAAGCTTAATTCAATGGTCGTGCAATTTTGGCGTGAATTCCCTAAGGCTATCGCTTTTCTTACTTGTGAAGATGATATTCGCGCATTAGTTATTTCTGCCCAAGGGCCACATTTTTGTGCTGGTATGGATTTGGAAGTATTCCAAAGCCCGGACAATTTTCCTTCTGGTGAAAATACTGCGCGTACAGGATTAGCGATGCGCCGTTTTGTCGAGCAATTACAACAAGTATTTACTGATTTAGAACAATTGAGGTTTCCAGTATTAAGCGCAATTCAAGGTGGTTGTATTGGTGGTGCATTAGATTTAATCGCGGCAACGGATATGCGTTATTGCAGCCAAGATGCTTTTTTCACAATTAAAGAAGTTGAGCTAGGTATCACTGCAGATCTCGGATCTTTACAGAGACTTCCTAGTATATTACCACAAGGTATCGTTAGAGAGCTGGCATTTACAGGACGTAATTTTAGTGCCGAAGAAGCGTTGCAACATGGCTTGGTAAATCGTATTTTTGAGACGCAGGAAGCGATGATTGATGGGGTATTAGAAATCGCCAATCAAATAGCAGCGCACTCACCGTTAGCTGTAACGGGCACGAAAGAAATGCTCAATTATAGCCGTGATCATGGCGTAGATGAGAGCCTGAAAACGATGGCAACTTGGCAGGCAGGTATGCTGTGTTTAAATGAAACAAAATCGATATTATATGCCAAATCTAAACGAGAAAAACCACACTTTTCAGGCTTACATACGCAAACAGAGTTGTTTGAAGAGTAAGTTACTTGTTTGAGTTAGTTAGCCTAAGTTGCTAATTCTTTGTAATACCGTTTGGATCATTTTTTCATCACGAGGATACCAATGGGTTTGTTTACCAGTTGACATCGGTAAATAAGCAGCGGCGTGAGACCAATATTCAAACACTTGCTGTTTGGCAACTAATTCGTCGAGGTGATTGAATAAAACAAAAGTAAGTTATCGATAATTTAATATAACACACTGTAATTATTAATTAAATATGTTGATTGATTGAGCTTTCGATCACATAACTCATTCGGATAGTTTGTTAATTTCGTAATTAGAGCTAATGTTCTAATTGGTGTTTTTATAACAGTGGTTTTCATAAGGAGTGGTGGTGAGCAAAGTAAAAAAAATAATCATTAGAACTTCGCTAGTTTTGCTGGTAGTTCTATTTCCAATTTTATATTTAGTTGGTGTTTTTAGCTTGAATGGGCCTATGCCTGACGAAGAATTTCAGCAAAAATTACCGGACATAGTAAAGAATTTGGAAGTGAAGTTTGACGGTGAAGGTGAAGAAACATTGGTTCTTATCCACGGCTATCCAGACAGTTTGGAAATGTGGGATCAACAGGTTGATTATTTAAAGCAATATTACAGTATCGCGCGATTAACTTTACCAGGCTTCGAACAGGTTGATGATGGTCAAAGACCGCATTATAGCATGCCGCAAATTCGCATGATCATTGATGGTTTCATTAAGAGTTTAGGTAAAGGCAAAGTCTCAGTACTGGCACACGATTGGGGTGCGGTATATGCGATGCAGTATTTGCAACAAAATGATTTGATTGATCGGTTAGTCTTGTTTGATATCGGTAGTTTTGGCGAGGAAAAACGTCCAACTATCAATGTTAAATATACCTTTGCATTAGCAGTTGCTTGGACTTTACCTGAATTTTTAGGCGAAAAGATAACAGCTTACACGGCTGAAAATATATTAAATATTACAGATGTAGATCCAAATAAAACAATTGCCGATCTACGTACAGATCCACGCATGACTTATCCGTACTTCCACTTGTGGAAATCCGTGTTGTCAAAGAATGTGGGTAAAGCGACCGAAATTGCAGATTACGGCACGCCTTTCTTATTCATCTACGGTAAAGATAAGAAAGTTTGGTTCCACGCTAAAAGCTGGGTTAAAGAGCTGCAAGACGCTAATAAAGGCCAAGTTATCGCAGTTCCTGGCGGACATTGGTTTATGCAATCTTCACCTGATTTGGTTAACAAAGAAGTGCATAATTGGTTGAAAAACAACTAAGAATAGATAGTGTTTGGGTTATAACTTTGTTAAACCTAAGAAACTAAAAAGGACTCAATCATATTGGGTCCTTTTTTATATCAGTCGTTATATGGCACTACATATTCGGAATCAATGAATTTAGTGCGTACGGAGTTTTAGTTCTCAATGATTGGAATTATCGCGGTATTTTGTGCTAATGAAAACTCAATCAGTTCCAGCATCTTATCCTGGATCAGCGGTAGACTTCTTGCTTCTACAGCTGCTGTTAAAGGCTCGTTAAGCGCAGTGCTATAACTACGATAGCCTTTTTTAACTGGAATCGACATTGACATTGGAATGCCTTGAGCAACACCACCACCAATTAACTCGATTGTTTGTGCTGTAATTAATGCAGTTTTAGGATCGTGAATAGGTTGAAAAATAATACCATTTTCATCTGATCGCACCATGATCCCTGAGAGGTCAGGTCTCCAGCTCTCATCTAACTGCGGCATAAATCGCCATGCACAATGCCAGTCTTGGCAGGTAAAAGGTCTTTTGGTATAAATCTTACAACCGCCTTTTTCCATCAAGTTTGTACAAACTTCATCAGCAGGTTTTTTCAGATCTTTATCATCAATATGCAGTACTACGCAGCACGCTGTACATTCTCCGCATTCGCGACCGGGAACTAAATGTGATTCGTTTTTTTCACTCAATCTTTGTACCTACATACGACAATTATTAAAATAAGGCTTAAATCTGTTAGAACAGATTCTTGGTGCTTTTATAGCTTAGCTCGAAGATATGTCTACTTCCAGCTGAATTTCAGGTACAAAAAAAGATGCATACGCATCCATTGTGTTTTTAAGTACTTTTTTAAATATTTTATAGAAGTAATGGGACGGAGGAAGTCTCCAGTCGACCATAAACTACTGATAGATAAGGACTGATGCGTTTGTCATTACTATCAATGGTACATCTAGTGGTACAAAGCGAATTTGTCATGAAATAAAAGTAATTTTATTTACAACCTTGAGAGTCAACTTATCGCTTAGATACAGTTTATTCTACCATATTACTTCAATATGCCATATCCGTTTATACAATGGAGGTTGTAGCGCTTTTTTTAGCATCGTTTCGAACATTATTTGCATATCAAGAGTAGTATCAGTGCTTGGTTTTGCCAATTTCTTCAATAATTCAGCTTGTCGGTAATCAGGCTCATCACCATAACTATAGAGCGTAGTTAATACGCCTTGATGCCCTAGTCTTGAACTCTTCAGAGCTTTGGTGTGGAGCTGCTCACCGAGTCTATCCAAAGGTATCTCTAAGACTATGTGGGTTAATTCAATCGGACACTTCTAAAAGCATTTAATTGTGATGCTAATTAGAGGCCGAATGCCAAATAATTAAGTATTTACCTTAATAGCAGGTGTCGTTGTCTTTTTCTCCTTTGCCGCTAGTTTTAATCAGCTCTGTTTAGTTTATTTATTCGGTAGTACTATAAATTTAGTTATACCATCAGTCAGATGTATAAATGTTTTTTCTATGTTTTTCATGATCTTACTGTGATTTAAGTACTTGACGCTTAGTTAAGCTCATGCATAATGGTAACCCTACTTAGGTACTTTGTGTAATCGTTATCAGAAGTGATAGGGATGTTTGAACTCTTTTTTATTAAGTTCGAAGGTGCAACACAGTTCAAAATTGTACTTCGCAAGTTGCTAAAACTGAACTCAAAGAAATTATAAAATAGGAATAAATAATGTCTGAACAAAATAAAGCTGAACTAACTGACGTAAAAATATCAAGCGTTAGCTCATTAAATCTTTCAATGATTATTTCATCTGTTGTGCTTGGTGGTGCATTGATGGTTTCTGCTTCAACTATGACGCCGATAGAGGATAAATCTAATATTATTGGGCATCAATCTGGTAAAGTAGAAATGGGAGAAGTTTTTTCTGAGACGACATCTTATACAGCCATAATTCAGCCTGAAGAGGGGAATCCTTCTACTTATTCTGCTTCAACGCCTGAAAAATTAGTTCGAAATGTCACCGTTCAACTTCAACGTGAAATTGATAACGCGAATACTAAAATCGAGAGAAGTAACAAACGTAAGCAGAAAGCGTTCGATTACGATATGAAGCGTTACGATCGAAACATGGAAAAGTATGACGCGCATTTGGCTTCACTAGAAAAGGGTGAACAACCGAGTTACGATATGCCTAAAAAACCGGTTTTAGATTTAAAGAAAAATCAAAAATTCGATGAGATGTACTTGACTATTAATGGTGAGTTAATTGTTCGAGGTGCAATTGTATTTCAAGGTTCAGTAACTAAAAAATTCACATTAACACTTGAAGATAAGTTGATTAAATTCACAAAAGAAAGAGAATTAAGTCTCCCTGACCTAATCGAATTCATTGAAGATGCGTCTGAAGATCTTCACTCAGAATACGAAGATAACTCTTTGATGAATTAATTTAAGCGAGAAGAGTCACTTGTCGTTCGTAACTCGTTTGTCTAACAAACGTACCAGCGATGGCTAGTGGCCTTTGCACGATCTGATCAAAAGTGTCAGCTAGTATATTAGCTAACACACGTCAACGATATGCCTAGAGTAAAATGCCGTTCACCATAAGTGAACGGCATTAATTACTTCGCCTTAAATTTTTCCAGTGCTACAGCAAGCATTGTTTCCATATCGGCACTTTGTGACAGTCTTGGCGCATTAAGTCTCTTAATTAATTCAGTTTGTCGGTAATCTGGCACTGTAGTGGCTCCATAGCAACGGCTTTACCTCATAACCTCAGGGAGATGATGAATAACGCTAAATTTATACTGAGCTTATTTAGACTTTAACGGACAGTGATGGCGCCGCAGTAGTAAAACACTTGATGTTTTAGCCCAAGCAGAAGCCGCAGGCATTAAATTCCCCAAACATGCACAACAGCAAGCACAGTTGTTATATTTAGAAGCGCGCTGGGCTGAAGCGGAGTTAGCTTATACTGATTTGTTGCAAGATGTTGATGTTAAAACAGCGGATGCAAAGACCTTATTAAAAACTGATCAATGGCGATTTTTGCTAGCTGTTAGCCAGATTGAGCAGGGTAAAAAAGCCCAAGTGAAGAATAATTTACTGCTGTTACAGACCAAGCAATATCAAGGTTACAGTAAGGACTGGTTAGGGCAGTTTTAGGGGGCATCCATGACGATTTTTATGATGTATTAAGTTTAACCTAGCAGATAACTCGATAATCGGTAAGTAAGATATAGGCCAAACCTACCGTTTTAGTGGTTGTGAAGTTTGTTTACACAACAATAACTTCAACACCGTTCGCTTCAAATCGACGTTTAAATTCAGCCGAAATACCGCGGTCAATCACAAGGGTATCAATGCTGGATACATCGAGGACCTTATTAAATCCGATTCTGCCTAGCTTCGATGAATCAACAACCGCAATTACTTTTTGTACGCACTTCGCCATCACATCTGTGATTGCAAAACCTTCATTAAAGGTGGTGATCCCCTTTTCAGGATCAATGCCATCGGCACCGACAAATAACACATCCGCATGCACACCAGCTAGGCATTGCTCTGCTTGATGACCATGCAAAGATTTTGTTTTAACGCGGTAAGTTCCGCCAACAATCACCAATGTTGTATCTACAGCTTCCATTAACGCAGTAGAAGCGGCAAGATTATTGGTGATGATAGTATAACCACCTTCTTGTGCTAAGTTTTCAGCGACTAAGTGTGTTGTACTGCCACTGTCTATAATAATTAAATTGCCTTTTGATACCAGCGCCGCCGCAGCTTTAGCAATGCCTTCTTTACAATCTTTATTCATGTCATAGCGCTGTTCTAACTGTACTTCATCATGACTCTGAGTCAGGGGGAGGGAGTTGATTGATTGAGCGCCACCAAAAAAACGTTTCAACTTACCTTGTTTTTCCAGTGATTTTAAATCGGTTCTCAGGGTGACCTCTGAAGTACTAAAAAGTACTGATAATTCTTTTACTGATACTTGATCTTTCGTTTTCAAAAGTTCGAGTATTTTTTCTTTACGCTTTAATGGATTCATTTACCAACCTTACAATTACAATCAATTAACTTTCGTTTCATTTCGATTCTAAGTAAATACAGTTCACTTCAGCATATTTTGAAGTGAACTGCAATCCAATTGAGTAAATTTATATTTTTCTATATGTTACTTAACAATTGTACCATCTAGGTCCCATAAATCTTCCCAATCATTAGCGCTTTCCCAAAGGAATACTTGTCCTTTAATGAGTCGGTTATTTGCATCTATTTTCGAAATTTCCAGCATTTCTTCATCTGTAAGTGGGTTTTCCGTTACACATTGTAAATTTGATGTGTATTGACTTTCCATTACCGAAAATGGGATCGGCACATGGCCACGTTGAACAGCCCATTTAATACAAATAATCGCGGGATGCACACCTAAACGTTTGGCAGCTTTGACGATAAGAGGATGCTCAATGTCGACTAAATCATCAGCCGTCATATCACGGTCAGGTCTTGCTGGAGAGCCGATCGGACAAAATCCAACCGGTACAATGTTATTTTTCACAAGAAAATCATACATGTCTTGCTGTTGAAAAAGAGGATGGCACTCCATTTCGTTTACTGCCGGGAGGATCCGAGCATCGCGCAACAGTAGTTCCATTTTAGGGACTGTCATATTTGAGGTGCCAATTGCTTTCACTAAGCCCATGTCGACCAATTGTTCAAGCTGCTGCCATGTTTTCATAAACTCTTCATGAATATAGGGTTTTGCATCTAGACTTCGCGAATCAACATCACAACCAATAGGGTGGAAGTTCGGAAATGGCCAATGCACTAAGTATAAATCTAAATAATCAACGTCAAGATCTGTCAACGTTTTCTTACATGCGGCAAGTACGTCATCGTGTTGGTCATTCCAAACTTTGGAATTCACAAAGAATGCCTCTCTAGGTAGATCAAGGTCTGCCATTGAATCTTTCAACACCTTACCTATTTTGTCTTCGTTACCATAGATTGAAGCACAATCCAAAAATCTGTAGCCTGCTTTGATCGCCCCCATTACCGCTTCAGAAACTTCTTCTGAACTAAACCTGTCTGATCCAAAAGTTCCAAAGCCAATTGCTGGCATTGTTGCCCCTGTGCGTAATGTCTTCGTCGGTATTTTCTTCATGTTGACTACTTGCTCTAGTGTTGGTGATGACATTGTATTTCTCCGTGTTCCCCCTTGTTCTAACAAGGGGGATTCTAATTAGTAAAGAACCGCTTGTGCTTTATCGCTATCGATGTTGCTCTGTGTTACATAAACAACACCCGTATCTATGTATGAGTTGATTTTCTTACCCGCTAAGAAATCAGCTACAGTGTTCACGCCCATGTAACCCATACCGTATGAAGACTGGACGACTGCACCATCAAGCACACCATCTCTAATAAACTGCTGAATATCTGCATTACCATCAAAAGCAACCGCAACAATTCTACCGGTATAACCACGCTGCTTGATTGCACGCGCCATACCCACAGCAGTTGGTTCATTAGAGGCAAAGATACCAACTAGGTCTTTATTTGATGCTAATACGTCAATCGTTTGGTTAAGGGCTGTCACCATATCTGCATTAGAATAGAACGGGCCAACCACTTCGTATCCGGCCGCTTCGATGGTGGTTTGAAAGCCACCATCACGATCAATCGCAGAGCCAGAACCCGCGGTATAGCTCATCATGGCAATCTTACCTTTTTTACCATTCAGTGCTTTAATCATTTTCTCTGCTGCCAGTTTACCCGCAGAGCGATTGTCAGTAGATAAAAATGCTTGGTGATACTTATCCTTATCGTTCAAACCTGAGTCAATCAACGCCACTGGGATGCCACGCTCCCAAGCTGATTTTATTGCCGGGACGAGTGCATTCGGATCTGTTGGCGCAATCACTAGGCCTGCAACATTTCGATTCAAGGCGTTTTGGATCATGTTGACTTGCTCATCAACTGCGGTTTCGGCTGCCGGGCCCTGGAAAGTAATGTTATAAGCGTCAAGATCATTGGCAGCATCAACGGAGCCCCCTTTGACATTTTGCCAAAAATTAGAATTTTCAGTTTTTACTATCACGGCAATTTCTTTTTGTGCAGCTGAAACATCAAGCGATACACCAGAAAGAGAGAGTGCTATTCCCATCATCGCAACTGAAGCTAATTTATTAATTTTCATGTTCTCGTCCTTATTGAGTTTTTCTGTAGGGTTTTTTGTAGGTTTTTTTACTTGTGTTGTTTTATGCATACGATATTGGTCGTATGCAACGGTCGCAATAATTACGCCACCAATAACTATTTGTTGGACGAAGTAACTCACGCCATTCATATTCAAACCATTGCGTAGTACGCCGATAATAAATGAGCCGATAACAGCACCTATTACGGTACCAACCCCACCCATTAACGACGCCCCGCCGACTACAGCTGTCGCGATAGCGTCTAATTCGGCCATCACAGAACCGTTCGGTTGTGCCGTAACGAGTCGACTAGCGATAATTACACCAGCAAGCCCCGCGAGCATCCCGGATGCCATATATGCTGCTGTTTTAACTTTTTCGGTATCGATACCAGAAAGGCGCGCAGCTTCCTCATTCGAGCCAATCGCATATAGATAACGGCCAAGGCGCATTTTTGTAAGTAAGAAAGAAAAAGTAGCCACCACCAACAACATCACAATCACGGGATAAGGGATGCCGGCAAATTTAACAATAGGGAAGCCGTTATCTCCAATTTCTACCATTCGAAATAGAGCGCCATTACCTAAATATGAAAATGACTCTGGCATACCAGATACTGGCGCAGCATTAGTGATATATAATGCAACACCACGCGCAATCATCATCATGCCTAATGTGGCGATAAAAGGAGGTAACCGAAGTTTTGATACGCACAGGCCATTAAATAGACCACAAAGTGTGCCGGTCAACACACCAATAGCCATACCGATTGGAACCGGGAATCCCGCTTGTACCGCAATGCCAGCCATCACCCCAGAGAGCGCCATAACAGAACCGATAGATAAATCGATCCCCCCGGTTAAAATGGTCAGCATGACACCTATGCCAATGATAGTAATAGTGGAGGTTTGCAGACCTACCGCCATGATATTATTCATGGTTAAAAAGTGTTGACTCGAAAATGAAAATGCGACGACTAATGCAAGTAAGCCACCTACTGAAGCCAATTTTTGT